>Ga0182024_10003168_pt1 | contig 39603 bp, 33 predicted proteins | sample P32metaG_FD_120480 | JGI IMG/M metagenome (GOLD analysis project Ga0182024, IMG submission 120480) | Permafrost microbial communities from Stordalen Mire, Sweden - P3-2 metaG (Illumina Assembly) | ecosystem: Environmental > Terrestrial > Soil > Wetlands > Permafrost | place: Sweden: Stordalen...
AAGTGGGCAATTTTGGCGGGGCGAAGAGCGGGGCGGTGAGCGCGTATGCGATTGAGCGCGGGACGGGGAAGCTGACGCTGTTGAACCAGGTGGCCTCGGGCGGTGCGGATCCTTGCGCGGTGACGTTCGATCAGACGGGAAATTATTTGCTGGTGGCGAATTATACAGGCGGGAATGTGGCCGTGTTTGCAGTGGGCGCGGATGGCAAATTGGGGGCGCGTACGGCGTTTGAACAACATGCGGGGCATGGGGTGGATCCGGCGCGGCAGGAAGGTCCGCACGCGCACTGGATGGCGACGTCGCCGGACAACCGGTTTGCGCTGTCGGCCGATCTGGGGCTGGACGAAGTGGTGGTGGATAAATTTGACGCGGGCAACGGAACGCTGACGCCGCATGAGCCGCCGTTTGCGAAAGTGGAGCCGGGAGCGGGGCCGCGGCACTTTGTGTTTAGCGGGAACGGCAAATTTGTTTACGTGACGAATGAGATGGGGTCGACGGTGACGGTGTTTGCTTACGATGCGGCGGCGGGAACGCTCGAAGCACGGCAGACGATCAGCACGTTGCCGCGGGATTGGTCCGGGCAGAATACGACAGCGGAGATTGCGGTGCATCCTTCGGGGAAATTTTTGTATGTGTCGAACCGGGGGCACGACAGCATTGCCGTGTTTGGGATTTCATCGAAGAGCGGCGAGTTGACGACGATTGGAAATTTTCCGACGCGCGGGAAAGAGCCGCGGAATTTTGCAATCGATCCGACGGGACATTATTTGCTGGTGGCGAATCAGAACTCGAACGATATTGTGGTGTTCCGGATTGATGGGAGCAGCGGGGAGTTGGGGTCGACGGGGGAGCGGGTGGAAGTGCCAGCGCCGGTGGATATTGCGTTTGACGGGGGGAATTAGGGTGGCCATCCGAACCTCCTAAGGTGGGATGAGGCGTGGAATTTCTGAAGAGAATTGTCGCGCTAGCTCTAGTGCGGTCAAACGGTTCCAAGCAAATTGTCTCCGGCGCGTGCCACGGATGGAGCGGTCCGACTGCACACCTAGGAGTCGTCTCTGGCGGTTTACTTTGCGGTCGACGGATTGAAATGGAGGGTGAACGAATATCCGGGTAGCCAGGCGCTGAGTTTATAGTCCGCTGCCAGGTAGATGGTCGGGGTATCGGCGGGGCCGGAGCGTTGCACGATGATCTGGCTGGGTTCGAGGCGAATGTCATGCTTACTGGCGGCGTGGATGACGGCGTCGCGGAGTTGGTCATCGGTGCTGAGGGGAACTAAGCCGATACGGGCGCCGACTTGCGCGGCAATGTCGCGAAGGTCGTCGTGGAGTGCGGCGTTGGCCAGCTCGTACGTCGATAGATTCAGATTACCGGAGTTAGGGCGCCAGTTTCCAATGTAGCTACGACAACCGTGTTGGTGGTCTTTCTGTGCGCGCTGGCGCCGGTGCTGGCGTGCTGCCAGGATAATGGCCGGCAACTGTGAAATGGGCGGCGGGAACCATTCCTGCTGCAAGACGACGATGCGTATGTGCTCGGCCCGATTTTGACGAGGCTCGATGGCGGGTGAATCCCTATTTTGTGTCTAGCGCGTGTCCGGTGGCGCGGGGTTTGATCCACTTGAGGAGGGCGTGGGCGGCGATGGCCATGGCTAGTGCTAGCCAGAGGAGAGCGCCGAAGACGACGAACTTTGTGGCGGAAACAGTGGTTATTGCGGAGATGGCGATGAAGAGGAGGCAGAGGTTCCATGCGGTGTCTGGAGATTTGATTTGGGAGGCGCGAAGGGTGCGGTCTAGCCAGGCGCCGACGGCGAACCAGAGGAGCGGGATGAAAATAAGCATGGAGAGCACGGAGGTCCATGCGGGGAGTGCTGGGCGCAGCTGGTCGATCTGGGCAATGGCCCACGAGAGGAGGATGCCTGCGAGGACAGCGGGCATATCGAGAATGGCGGCGAACTTAAGCGGCCAAGGCCAGATAAAAGAGCGGAGCGTGGGTTCGTAGACGACGGGGTTGCTGAGGAATGGTCGGTTGAGGAGGGCGTCGCGAAGAAAGAGGCCGGCTCCGCCGAAGAAAACGGCGAAGATGGTGTGGACGACGGGGAGGGCTTTGCGGAATTGGATTGTGCGAGTCATGGCGGTGGTGGCGGAAAGATTAGACACTAACTTCTTGGGATATGCAGTAGTTGCAGAGTTTTGGGCGGCGTGGTAAAAAGAAATCAGGCTTCTATCGGCTCACATGCCGAGAAGGAGGTGATCCCTGAGGTATCTGACGAATTAAGTTTGAAAAGGGCGCTTGTGATTTTTCACGAGCGCCCTTTTTTTGTGTCTGGACGTTTTTGAACGACGAGCGGCGCAAGGGTTAATTCGGCGTTCATAGGCGAAATTAGATTAGGTGATTGTAGGCGCTCAGCCGGCGGCGGCCTCCGCAGACGTAGCGCCTGCCTCCGTGGTTGTGCCAGTGGACTTAGCCGAAATTTCGAGTCCATTTTTGTTCATATCGAATCGCTGCTTGCGGTCCAAGCCCTTGACAAACTCGCGAGTTGCCTTGCCGACCGCTCCTGGCAGGCTCGAAGCCTCGGCTTTGAGCGTGGATTCGACTGTGCCTTCATTGCGATCTTGATAGCGAAACTGAATCTCGAAGCTCTTCATACTCGTGATCTTCCTTTCGTGAAAAAAAACCGATTCGCGCAACCACATGCCGGTCCTAAGATTCGTGACACCATGGCCTCTTACAGCTTCGTTGTCCTTTTCCCGCTACGAATATTATAGCCGCTCGCAAGGAAAGCCGCTCACGAACCTGGGATTGCGCCGCGAATCGGCCGAACAGAATCGGAGAAGTGGCTCGGGCAACTGAAGCAGAGCCTGAGCGGAACACCGGTATCGACGCGCGGGAGTTTGGGAGGGCGACGGCAAACCAAAATGAAGAAGGCGCCTGTGAGTGTTCACAGACGCCCTTTTTGTTGGAATGTTTTCAGACGACACGGCGACGTTGCGAAGCGGAGCCTGTTACTGGTCGCACCGCGGAAAAGCTCCGCATCAGCAAGTTGCGTAAATGAAGCCCGGCGCCTACGCGGTAAGCTTGCGGCCCGCCAATGCGACGAGGGCTAAAGAGCCGATGGCGAAGAGCAGCAGGCTGGAGGGCTCCGGCGTGGAGACGGAAGAATTCACCCACGTGCCTTCGGTGTAGGCGCCATAGACGCCGCCAGGGCCCAAGTCAGCGTTGTAATCGAGAGTCCAGTCATTGACACCGTCCTGGCTGACACCGTAACTGCAAGCAGCGCCTTCGTTACAGGTAGTGATATATCCGCCCGAAGGGTAGAGGCCGGAATACGAGATGATATCCCAAGCCACAATCTGGCCGGCGGCGTTGGTGGTGAGGGAAAAAGAGTTTTGCGGACCGAACGGATAGGCTGGCGGAGCGGAAACGACGTTTGCTAAATCGAAAATCGATTCGCCATCAGTAAACGAGAAATCTAGAACGGCGCCGTGAGGGTCGGTGGTGGTGCCAGGTGCGAGCGGGGACGCCAGCGTGAAAGAGCCGGAGACGCCGGTGAGCGCGTAGGAGGAACCGTTGTAGCCGAACGAATTACCGGTGTACGTATAGGTGTAAGAGTCTGCACGCAATGAAGCTGGCAGCGTGAGGCAGAACAAAAGCAGTAGACCAATCGAACACACAAATTTTGTTAGCAAATTCATAAGGCCGTCCTCTCAAATTTTGTTGCGCAAAACATGCTCGTCGGGAACCGACGGCGTTGCAGGCTTAGCCTAAGTGGTGCAATCCCAAGGCCGTAAGCGTGTGGAGGGCCAGGACTTCGTATCTGATAGTGAGTGAACAGCTTATGGAGAGGGCGGCGGGCCAGTCAATGGGAAGAGCAGAAGCAAGGAGTTGTCTCGTCCTACGGGGTAGGACGGAAAAGGATAATGTTTACCATTCTCAGATCGACAGAGTTCACGGGGCAGTTCCCAAATGGAAAGGTGCGGTAATATAATCTAAAGTCACATAACGTTATTGAATTAACAACATACGCGATCTGAGAAACGGCCGGTTGGTTCATTGGCGAAAATTAGTGGAGATCTTTGCCGTGTTTTTTCTCTGCTGCCGAAATTAATTTGTAGAATAACGTTATGAAGAGAAAACTCGGCAGACAGTATCAGCTGGCGGACCAAAGAAGTTGGGCGGGGAATGCATGTGCGGCAAACGGGCGCCGACTAATTCAGCCCTGAGCAGCCGCCATCGATTGACCGAACGAGTTCACCGCAGCCGCCTCGTCGTTCATGATGTCGAAAACGGTATAGAGCTTGGTCATTTGCATTACGTCCGAGACCTTATTCGGTACGTTGAGAAGCTTCAGCTCTCCGCCCTGTTTCCGCGCGCTGACAAAGGCGCCGACGAGCGAGCCGAGGCCCATGCTGTCAATGTAATCGACGCGGGCGAGATTGAGCAAAATGTGTTTATGCCCCTTGCTGAGCAGGCCAGAGATGACATCGCGCACCGAGGCGCTCTCGTCGCCAAGTACAATCCGTCCAGTAATGTCCACTATGGTGACGGTGCCGAGTTGCCGCGTGCTGGTGGTCATGCTCATGAACGCCTCCTGTAAAGCAAGAGTGGACGACCGAATGTACTCCAGTGGACGGCGAAGGGCTGTGCAAAATTGGACAGCACGCATTCTGGAGATGCCAGGATCGAGCGCTCCTCTACGAGCAGGCTGCCGCGGCGCGGTCACAAGTGCGTGCGGCTTTCACGGCGAGGCGCTTCTGTGGCGAAGTATGCGGCAGGCTTAGCGGACTTAGGAAAGAAATTTGCGCGCTGCACTACGCAGAATAAATTGTCGCCGGGGTCAGCAGTGATGGGGCTGGGGCGGGCAGCGGCTTGGCGCCCTTGATCACCAGCCACAGCATAAGCGCAAGCTCTCCGAAGAGGGCGGGCTGGGAGTAGGCAAACACCGAGTTCTGAACTTGCGGCCAGAATATGCCAGTGAGGCTGAGGAGGATGTAGGCGCAGCCGTTGATGACGAGCCAGACGCCGAGAAAGCGCGGCAGGAAACGCGAGCGATAGACGAGCGCGGCCAAGGGAAGGAGCCACATTCCCCAAAGAATCTCCGCGGCGGTGTTTTGCAGGTCGCGCAGATGGAGGAACAGCAGGGCCAGCGCGTCGCGCTGAGGCTTGTCGAACACGGACAGAAAATCGGCGTTGCGCGCGACCAGCAAGGCTCCCCCGTCGCTGACTACGCCGACAAAGTTGATGAGGGCAGGCATTACGCCACCGAAAATCACCACCAATACCGCGAGGTTCTTGTCGACGCCCTGGAACAAGCGGTAAAACGCCATCACGAGGAAGATTAAAATTACCGCGCACGCGAGATCGCCGGCGATGCCCAGACGGAAGAGCAACTGGTGCGCGGCGATGTTGTTGACGGTCGCAGGGGCGTCGCCGTGGACGAAAAGCTTGCTGGGGATATAGATCAGTCGCAGGGGGCCGATGAGGCAAAGCAGCAGGTACCAGAATCCGGCCACTCTCCCAGGATTGCGGGTGACGTTCATGTTTATTCCTCCCTGGAACGGCAAAGTGGAAGGGTATAGCCGCAGGCACCCCGGAGGCTAGAAATGATTATTCCTGAACTTTGCAGGATGGCGCTGAGCTTCTCCTTGACAGTCTAGGAAGCCTCGACCTATATTCCTAGCTTGTCTAGGAGAGAGAATTCCGTGGATAAACAACTGGAGCTGCTGCAAGGGACATTGGAACTGCTGATTTTGAAAGCCGTTTCTTTAGGGCCACTGCACGGGTACGGCATTTTGCTGAGGATTCAGCAGATATCAAAAGACTGGCTGGAGATTCAACAAGGGTCGCTGTACCCGGCGCTCTACCGGATGGAGCATCAGGGCTGGATCACCAGCGTATGGGGCGAATCGGAAAATAACCGTAAGGCGAAGTATTACCGTCTGACGCTGGCAGGCCGGCGCAAACTTCAGATGGAAAGTAAAAAGTGGAATCGCATGGCGGACGTAATCGCGGGAATCCTGGGAACCACAGCGGAAGAAGTATGAAGCTTTTTAAGCGCGTACGTTCCTGGCTGCGAGCGGTGTTGCGACGCGCGGAGCTGGAAAAAGAGATGGATGCGGAACTGCGGTTCCACGTCGAGGCATACGCCGACGACTTAGTGCGAGGCGGCATGCCACGGCAGGAAGCCATGCGGCGGGCTCGGCTGGAATTTGGCGGAATGGAGCGCGCCAAAGAAGAGTGCCGCGAGGCACGTGGCGTGAACCTTGTAGATAACTTGGCGCAGGACTTGCGGTTTGGCGCGCGCATGCTGCGCAAGAATCAGGTGTTCACAATCGTTGCGGTGCTTACGTTGGCGCTGGGCATCGGGGCCACGACGGCGATTTTCAGTGTGGTGGACCGCATCCTATTCCGCAGCTTGCCTTATCCGCATGATGAGCAACTGGTCTCGTTTGGAGTGAAGGCGCCATTTGAAGGAATCGAGTTCATGCTGGCGCCGGAATACGCGGTCCTGCGAGGACAACCGGGTCCATTCGCAGCGATGACTTCGCTGACGCCAGGCGGAGCGGACTGCGACATTACTGAGCAAAATCCGGTGCGGCTCAACTGCGCGCTGGTGGAGTCGACATTCCTTGCAACCTTCGGCATCCGGCCGATTGTGGGACGCGATTTTACCCGCGACGATCAGCGTCCGCGTGCGCCGCGCAGCGCAATTTTGTCGTACGGATTATGGCGGTCGCGCTTCGGAAGTAATCCGCTGGTCGCCGGGAAGATCCTGTCGCTCGACGGCCGATCGGTGGAGATCGTCGGAGTGCTGCCCGCGGAATTTGAAATGCCCAACCTCGCGAGGGCAGACATAATTTTGCCCCAGGCACTTGATGAGTCGGCGCTGGACCGGAATCATCCGCAAGTGCTGTTGAGAACGTTTGCGCGACTGAAGCCAGGAATCACGGTAGCGCAAGCAGCGGCAGCGCTCGGTCCGTGGTTCCAGGATTCGCTGCGATTCGTTCCACCGCAGTTTCGCGCCGAAGTATCCCTGCGCGTGCGACCGCTGCGAGATCGGCAAATCGAGGATTCGCGTGTGGGCGCGTGGGTCCTCTTTGGTGCGGTGATCGCGGTGCTGCTGCTGGCGTGTACGAATGTGGCGAACTTGCTACTGGTGCGTGCGGCCGCGGGGCGACGGGAATTCGCAGTGCGTGCGGCGTTGGGTGCGAGTCGTGGACGACTGGTGCGACAGGCGCTTACGGAGAGTCTATTGCTTGGCGGGGTGGGCGGAGTGGCGGGGTTGCTGGTGGCGTATTTCTTACTACGCGTTTTCGTTGCGATTGCGCCGGAAGGAATCGTGCGATTGCAACAAGCGTCGATCGACATCCGAGTGCTGCTCTTCAACCTGGGAGTTTCATTGCTTTCGGGAATTTTGTTTGGGATCGCTCCGGCGCTGAAAAGGCCGACGCCGGAATCGCTGGCCGGTAAGAACGCCGCGAGTGCGAGCTGGGGATTCTTTCGGCATGCGCTGGTGGCCGGGCAGATTGCAGGCTCCGTGATTTTGCTGGCGGGTGCCGCATTACTGCTGCGAACCTTGTGGAAGATCCAGAGTGTACCGCTCGGCTTTGCAGGGCGAGAGGTGATCACGGCACAAATTCCGTTGCCGGAACATCGCTATCCAGATACCGCGCGACAACTAACGTTCCTTCAGGAAGTGGAAGAGCGATTGAATAGAGTTCCCGGAGTGGCGTTGCTTGCGCTGAGTGACACGCTGCCACCTTCTGGGTCGAGCCAAGCCACGTTCTTTGCGTCCATTGAGATTTCTGGCCGGCCGCGTGCCGCGCAGGGAACGGGCGGAATGGTGGGCTGGCGAATGGTTACGCCCAACTACTTTCCGGCTCTCGGAATTTCCATCGAGCGCGGCCGCGGATTCACGGAAGAGGACCGGGTACCTGCAGCGAATCCGGTGATTTTAAGCAAAGCGCTGGCGGCGAAATTGTTTCCCGGTGAGGAAGCGCTTGGCAAATCGCTGCGGTTCAGCGCGTTTGACCGGCAAGGGCCGTGGCGCACGATTGTGGGAATCGCGGACGACGTGAAGAACAATGGACTCACTGCTTCTGCGGACCCCGAGTTTTACATTCCGTGGAAAAACGATCCGGAGACTTACGCACGAACGAGCTATGTGATCCTGCGGACGCCGATCAGTGCGGCCACGGTGATTCCCTGGGTGCGTGCGGAAATTGCAAGCCTGGATTCCACCGTACCGGTCGGTTTTTCAACGATGAACCAGCGAGTCGAGAAGCTGACACAGCGTCCGCGCTTCGATGCGATTTTGCTGGCTCTTTTTGCGGGGATGGGAGTGCTGTTGGCGGCGCTGGGAATATACGGCGTGGTAAGTTTTCTGGTGGTGCAGCGTACGCAGGAGTTTGGCATTCGTATGGCGCTAGGGGCGGTGCCTCGAAATATATTGAGAATGGTATTGGGAGATGTAGCGCGATGGACTGTGGCGGGTGCGATGGCGGGCCTTTTGGGAGCCTGGTTTGGCGCGCGCCTGCTCGCATCGCTTTTATTTGAAGTTCGCTCGCATGACCCGCTGCTGCTGGGGTTGGCGGTGATGGTTTTGCTGGCCGCCGCGTTTTTGTCCGCTTGGATCCCTGCACGTCGCGCGATGCGCGTGGATCCGATGATCGCGTTGCGATACGAATAACCGCCATTTGCGTTTGGCGCGAATCCGTCCGTAGAAGCCGGGGACGTTCTTAGGTGAAGCTCCGCCACGAGGGTGCAGGGTCGTCGCCGTCAGGTTGGAAGTCCGCGTCCAGGTCGCCTTCAGTCAGTGGGGCCAACAGATCACGCGCGGCGGTGGCGTCTTCTTCGCGCACCAGAATTTGAAACCCCGCGCCGGACCATGCAAGGTGTTCGCGCATTCCACCCGCAGTGTCAGCCTGGATCATAGCCTGTATGCCGGCATCTTCGAGTGCGCCCTTGGCGAGGTCCGCCTCAGCGCGGCTGCCGTAGGACTGCACGACCACAAGTTTAGGGTGCTGCATACGCGCATTATATCCCGGGATGAGGGAAGAGCGCAGATGAGAAGGGGACGGAGTGATCCCTCTTTGATTGTTCCGTAGCTTGCGAGGAAGGATTGACCTAGGACAATAGGACTTTGCCGAAATGGTAATGCCAGCGCTTACAGAAGGCGGTACATGACGTAGGCGTCGGTGTAGCCGGCGACGGGGTGCAGGAAGGCTTGTGGGAGGCGGCCGACAATTTCGAATCCGAAGCCCTGCCAGAGGCGCACCGCGCGTTCATTGGTGCTGACGACAAAATTAAATTGCATGGCGCGAAAACCGTGAGCTTTGGCGCGCTCCAGAGAGTGCGCGCACATGGCGCGAGCCACGCCGCGGCCGGTAGCCGATGGGGCGGTGATGTAGCCGCAGTTGGCGACGTGGGAGCCGCCGCCTTGTTGATTAGGGCGCAGGAAATAGGTGCCAACGATTTGTACGGCGTCTTCACCGACGAAGACTTCGTGATTGGCGGAGAACCAATAGGCTAAAGCGGATTCGCGAGACATGTCGCGGGGCAGAGTGTAGGTGTCGCCGGCGCGGATGACGGGTTCTAAGATGCACCAGATGGCGTCGGAGTCGGCGGGCCGGGCTTGGCGAATGGTCAGCATGCAGCAATGGTAAGGAATTTGGAAATTTCGGCCAAGGCGCGACGTGGTTTTACTCGGGATCTGTTTCGAGCAGCGAAAGAAATTCAAATAGATTTTAAGACTTCGAGGTCGCCTTCTTTTTTCGCTACTTCCACGGCTACGCCTTGGGAGTGGCGTGTAAAGAGGAGATCGACGGTGGCGGAGCCGACCTGGAGGCGCTCGATGCGGAGTTCATCGAGGTTGGCGGGGAGCACGGGAGTCGAGAAGGAGATATTTTTTTCGAGCGGTCGAATGTTCATGCCGAGACAGGCACGCAGGAGCAGGTACATCGCGCCAGAAGCCCAGGCTTGCGGAGCGCACGCTACGGGATAGCGCGTGGGCCCGCCTTTAATACGGCGATGAAAGCCGCAGAAAAGTTCCGGCAAGCGATAGAGATCGAATTGCAAGCAGGCTTCAAAAAGGCAGGTAAGAATGCGGGCCGCGTGGTGCTGACCGCCATAGAGGGAAAGGCCGAGGCCGATGAGGGCATTATCGTGGGGCCAGACGGAGCCGTTGTGATAGGACATGGGATTGTAGCGGGCTTCGCTGGCGGCAAGTGTTCGAACGCCCCAGCCGGAAAACATTTGCGTGGCCATTAAGGTGTCGGCGATAACGGCGGCGCGCTCCGGCGTGGCGATGCCGGTGAAAAGTGCATGTCCAGCGTTCGAAGCGCGCACGATGCAGGGATTTTTCTTTCCGTCGAGCGCGAGAACGTAGAGACCGAGTTCATCGGACCAGAAAGCCTCATCGAATTTCTTCTTCAGGGTTTCGGCTTCGGCATTTAATTTATCGCGGCGCTGCGCGTTGCCCTGCGCTTCGGCGAGTAACGCTACGGAACGTTTTGCGGCGTAGACGTAGCTTTGCACTTCGCAGAGGGCGATGGGGGCTTCGGCGATGCCCCCGTCGCTGTGAAAGACGGAGTCGGCGGAATCTTTCCAGCCCTGCTGCGAGAGGCCGTTCGTGGATTTCTGTTCGTATTCGACGAAGCCGTCGCCGTCGACATCACCGTAGCGATAGATCCAGGCCAGCGCAGCTTCGATATTGCTCCAAATGTTGCGGATGAAATCCAGATCGCCAGTGCGCATGTAATACGCGCCGGCTAAAATGAGGAAGAGCGGCGTGGAATCCACGCTGCCGTAATATTTGCCGAAGGGAACTTCGCGCAGAGTAGCCATTTCGCCGCGGCGCATTTCGTGGAGAATTTTTCCGGGCTCCGCGTCGCGGGACCGATTTAGTTCGGTGGCCTGGGTTTCTGCGAGATAGCTGAGCACGCCCTTGGCGATATCCGGGGCCAGCCACAAACATTCGAGTGCGGTGATGATGCCGTCGCGGCCGAAGACCGTGCTGAACCACGGAACGCCGGCATAAGGATAATTTTTTTCCGGGTTGCCTTCGATAAGCATGCTGAGATCGGCTTCACAGCGCGACAGGCAATCGTTGAAACGCTGGCTGGAGGTGGTGATGACGCACTGGCGCAAAGCACCGGTGTTCGCACGCTCCTGCAAATTGTGAAAAGCCGTGGCATACGAAACTTCCGGTTTACGCTCGGCATCCTGTTCGCACTGCACGGTAATGCTAAGGAGCGTCTCGGTATGGGGCTGTAAGGTGACATCGAAGTGCGCTTGCGTTTCTGTCAAAAGCGTTGGCACAGGAGAAAACCGCAGGCGGGTGCGGCGTTCCACATTGTCGAGTCCGCAATACGCCAGGACGACTTCATCCCTTTTTACCGAGGTAGCGAGCCGCGCTCCGTGATTTTGCCGCAGGGAGCCGCGCACCTCAAAAATATCGGCGAAGTCCGCGTCGAAATCCAGAGTTATGGAGACTTCCAGGTCTTCGAGTCCGTAGGTCTGCAGGCGAATTTGCTCGTGGCAGCCGACGTCGTCCAAAAATTTACAGCGAAACAAGTGAATGGTGCCGCGCGCCAAGACGATTTTCCCGTCAACCGTGCTGTCGACATTGCTGACGTCGACTGCCAGGAACCCATTGTCGTCGCGGATGGTGGAACTGAGCAGCATGGGCTCGCGGCCGTTGAGGCGGAGGGCGAAGCGGGAGAGATGGCGCGTCTCAGCGTAAAAAATTCCCAACTGCACCGGACCAAGAGCTTCCAGATTGCCGAAGCGGTCGAATACTGCAAAAGTTTTTCCGTATTTTAGGACACGAGTGCGATCGTCAGCCAACGAAGACGTGGCGCGGACGTAAAACTGATCTTCGACCTGCAGAATGTCTTTTACAGGATCATTCATCGGGTGTTTGCGGCGCGCGCGTTCGCCCGGACGCGGCAAGGTTCACGCAGCACTGCGTTATACACTTTGGTGTAGTCGGAGGCCATACGCGTATCGGTGAATCGCGCTTCGAAGATTTCACGGCACTGGCGGCGGCTCAATTGAGGAATTCGGGCCACTGCTGCGACGGCCTCTTTTTCGGAAGTCACGATATAGCCTGTGAGGCCATCTTCCAGAATTTCTGGCACGGATCCGCAAGAGAACGCTATTACTGGAGTTCCGCAGGCCATGGCTTCAATCATGGTCAGCCCAAATGGCTCCGGCCAGTCGATGGGAAAGAGATAAGCATAGGCATTCCCCAAAAATTCGGCCTTCTCAGACTCGGTAATCTCGCCAATATATTCGATTCCGGGATTCTTTAGCAGCGGTTTGATCTGCGTCTCAAAATATTCGCGGTCCACGCGGTCGACCTTGGCGGCGATCTTCAGAGGCATGCCGGCTTTCAAGGCGATGCGGATGGCGCGATCGGGGCGTTTCTCTGGCGAAATCCTGCCGAGGAATGCCAAGTATTTCCCGGGTTCCTCGCTGGAATTCAGGAGCTTTGCGGGCAGGCCGTGAAAAACGTTGCCGGCCCAGTTTACGTCGCCGAGAGGTTCGCGCTGCGCAAAGGAAATGGAAACCAGCGGCATCTCGTTGAAATGCTCATAGAGCGGCTGCAAGTCTGGCAAATCGAGGCGGCCGTGCAAGGTGGTGACATTCGGCAGGCCCATATTTCGGCTAAACGGAAAATGTGTGTAATCGGTGTGAAAATGAATGATGTCGAACTCATCGGCCAGGGAAATCACTTTGTCCAGCATCACGGCGTGATGCGCGAGCGGATCGACGCAATCTTCGCTTAAGCGCAAGGAGCGGTCGCAGCCGGGAATCAGGCGGGCCTGCGTAATGGAATCGCCGCTCGCGAAGAGCGTGACTTCGTGCCCCTGGTCCACCAGGGCTTCGGTCAAGTAGGAGACCACGCGTTCGGTGCCGCCATAAAGATGTGGCGGAACACTTTCATACAGGGGAGCGACTTGTGCGATTTTCATAGGAAAGGCCCCAGGTGTATTGCCTACGACACACATTTTAGCGGTTGGGAACTCGAACACCATCGGGTACACCCTGTAGCGAGGATGGGGCCTATCTGTTTAACATTTCTGATATTTTTTTAGATTCGCCAATAGGCCAATAGAATGTTCGGACGCCAAGTCCGTAGCGTGCCCGCGACCTCGAAAATAGAGCCTGAGCCCTTCAAACCGGAGAGTTGTGCGCTACAATCCGTGGTTCATATTGTCATACCTCTGGAGAAAAAACATGAATCGTCGTTCTGCTTTCCGGGAATGCAATCTTTTTGTGCGCGTGCTGGTAATTGTCTTTGTGCTTTTGACGACAGTTCATCTCAGAGCGAACGAAGAGACCGCGCCGGCGCGGGATCCCAGGCAGGCCATCGACGAGGCGTATACCGCCAAAATCAAGAAATATACTACCGACCCTTCTTTTAGCTCGCCGCTGGTGGAGTATTTGCCGGCGTCGAAAAGTGTGCCCACGCCGGAAGCGGTGCTCGGCGATGTGGCAGGCGCGCCGGGAATCTTGCCGTATGCCGAAGACGTCTACAAATATATGCGGATGCTCGAAGCAGCCAGCCCGCGCGTGAAGGTTTACTCCATCGGGAAAAGCGAAGAAGGGCGCGAAATGATCGCCGTGGCGATTTCTTCGCCAGAAAATATTAAAAATTTGGAAGCAAACCGCTCGCTGCTGGGGAAACTTGCTGATCCGCGAACGATCAAGCTGGATGACGCGGAGGCGGATCGCATCGTGGCGAAGGCCGTGCCGGTCTATTACATCACCGGCACGATCCATTCGCCGGAGACTGGCGCGCCTACGGCGCTAATGGAACTTGCATACCGCTTGGCGGTGGATGACAGCGCGTACATTCGCGAAGTGCGCGACGGAATGATCACGCTGATTACGCCGGTGGTGGAAGCGGATGGCCGGGATCGCATGGTGGATATTTACAAATGGCACCTGGCGCATCCCAAGGAATTCACTCCGCCTTTGATTTATTGGGGCAAATATGTGGCGCACGACAACAATCGCGACGCCATGGGCGCAACCTTAAAATTAACTGAAAATGTTTTGAATACGTATGTGGGTTGGAAGGCGCAGGTACTGCACGATTTGCACGAGTCCGTACCCTATTTGTACGACAACACGATTGGCGATGGCCCGTACAACGCATGGGTAGATCCGATTTTGACAAACGAGTGGCAGATGATTGGTTGGCGAAACGTCGCGGACATGGGGAAATTCGGAATGCCCGGCGTCTTTGCCCACGGCGATTTTGATACCTGGTCGCCGGGATATTTGATGTTTATCGCGGCGATGCACAACGGAATCAGCCGGCTGTACGAAACATTTGGAAATGGCGGAGCAGACACGCAGGTACGCACGCTGCAGCCGGACGAATATTCCCGGACGTGGTACCGCTCGAATCCGCCGCTGGCGAAAGCCGAATGGTCGCAGCGCGACAATAATAATTACGAAGAGACGGGCTTGCTGACCTCGCTGCATTATTTCAACGAGAACAAACGGATGTTTCTAAAGAATTTTTATTTGAAAGCCAAGCGCTCGATTGGCAAGCCCACGGCGGAGGGACCTGCAGCTTACGTTTTGCCCGCAGATGAGCTGCGGCCGGAATTGCAGGCAGAGCTTTTAGAAGTGATGAAAAAGCAAGACGTGGAGATTTCGCGGGCGACAAGCGCATTTACGGTGAGCTTGCCGGCGAAAAAAGTGGAGAAGAAAAAAGCTGGCCCGAAAGACGACAAAGATAAAAAAGAAGAAGCGACCAAAGACGCGAAGGACAAAACGAAGGAAGAAAAGCCGACCCCTAGCAGCCGCACGTTTCCTGCGGGAAGTTACATTATTCGCATGGACCAACCGTATTCGCGAATCGCGGACGCGCTGCTCGACTATCAGTTTTGGAGTCCGGAAGATCCGCAGAAAACGCCGTATGACGATACCGGATGGACGTTTGGAGAATTGTTTGGCGTGCAGGTGGTGCGCGTGACGGATGCCAGCGTGCTAAGCGCCAAGATGGAGCGCGTTAATGAGGTCCGCCCCAAGGGCGAAGTGAGCGGCGCGGGAGCGGTGTTTGCCGTGAGCAATAGCGGCGAGCCGAAAGGTGCAACGCTGCGCTACGAACTGCGCGACGCGAACATCCAAGTGGTGGAAGAGGAATTTGAAAGCGGTGGAAAGAAATTCCGGCGCGGAACGTTTGTGGTGCAAGGCGTGAGCCGCGATGTGCTTGGGAAAGCGCTGGCGGACACGGGGTTGCAGGCTACGGCCCTAGCGGCGGCGCCTTCGGTGAAAATGCATGCGGTGCGCGCGGCGCGCATCGCGTATGTGCATACCTGGCTTTCGACGCAAATGGAAGGATGGTGGAGGCTGGCGCTCGATGATCTAAAAATTCCCTACGACTACATCAGCACGCAGACCCTCGGAACGACGGATTTGCGTGCGAAGTACGACGTGATTTTATTTCCACCGGTAGGCTACGAAGCGGGAGCGAGCGCCATCGTGAATGGATTGTCGACGACCTACGGGAACGCGCTGCCTTGGAAAAATACCCCGGAAACGCCGAACTTGGTGGGCAAGAATGACGGAACCGACGACATGCGGCCGGGAATGGGCTGGCAAGGACTGGCGCATTTGCAGGAATTTGTGGAGAAGGGCGGAGTGTTGTTGACGGCGACGGACACTTCCAGCTTTGCAATGGAAACCGGCATGGTGACCGGCATGAGCGGACATCACGCGGACAAAATGAAGATCGTCGGCGCGGTGGTGGGATTGCGGATGGTGGACGGCGCTAGCCCAATTGCATACGGATACGACGAAAAAGTTTCCGCATACTGCGATAACGGGCCAGTTTTTTCTTTGAGCAGTTATGCGCATGCGCGTGGCAGGCGCAAGCTGGGAGAAGAAACGCACGCGCGCGCGACGGGACGCGGCACGGTGGACGACGAGGATTTTATCGTGGGTCGCTCGGCGAGCGCGGCGCCGGAAGAAGAGCCGAAGTCTGAATTGTGGGAATCGCCTCCGGTGACGGACGAGCAGAGGCTGTCGTCCTGGTCGAACTTCCGGATTATTCCGGAGGGGAAACGACCGCGCGTGATTTTGCGTTACGCGGATTCCAAGGACTTGCTGATTTCCGGATTGGTCGATGATGGCGGAGAAATTGCCCAGCATCCCGCGGTGGTGGATGCGCCGTCTGGAAAAGGACACGTGGTGCTATTTTCGATTAATCCGATTTATCGGGGTGAGACGCGCGGGACGTATTCGTTGGTGCTGAATACCATCTTGAACTTTGACAATTTGGATGCGGGCAAACCCGCGGTAAAGGCCGACAACGCCGCGAAATAGTTGGCGATTAAGGGAATCGCCGAGGCGGTATCGTCCCTGGCCGAGCGGTGCGTGGAGGCCCACGGGAAAAGCCGCAGGGCTCCGCCCTGCGCTACAGTCCTTGCGCGCGAATTCGCGTTGCGGGGGAGTTGCGCTACAATGCCGGCCATTATGGCGAAACGTTCTGCAAGGAAGAGTCGTCGAAGAAAACCCACGCGCAGCGCCGGCAAAAGGGCTTCTCGAACGCCGGGGAAGCTCCCGAAAGAAGCGGTCACACTGATCGTTCAGCTAAAGGCGCGCGACGGACAGGAGTTGCTGCTGGAGGCGGAGCTGCGCGCTTTGATTACACCGACGCGCAAGGAAGAGGGATGCATCGTCTACGAATTGCTCCGTTCGGCGGACGCTCCCGGAAGATTTTTGTTTTATGAAGTGTGGGCCTCGCGGGAAGCGCACACGGCGCACACGCGTACGCAGCATTTTTTGCGGTGGTCGGCGCGGAAGGATGTGCTGGCGGCCAGCCGGGACTCCAGTTTTTGGAAGAAAATCTTGTAGTGACGATAGGCGGACCGCATCAGAGTCAATACCGCAGGACGGTCACGCTAAATTACTTTGTCACGCTTCGCGCGTACCAGGCCGCATCCCATGTAAATTTACGGAAGATAATAGCCCGGACGTGCGCGGACTTTCAGGTTTTGGCGATCTACGGTCACCGTGATTTCGTGATAGCCGGGGAATGCGGCGTCCGTTGGCGAGTAGCTTAGATTGTATTCCGCGTGGAGTTCGCTGCCGATTTCATCGATAGCCTTTTCGATGGAACGATCTTTGAAAGTGGCGAAGTGTGCTCCGCCTGTAGCGGCCGCCGCGGCTTCGAGGGCGTGCTTCTTCGCGATGTTTTCAGCACGCTGGACGGCCCACACGGCTAGCGCGGTGATGTCGACGCCTTGCATGGCGGCGTCGTTGTCCGGAGTTTGTGCGGTTCCCGGGAACGGTGGATGGCCAAAAGTTCCGGGCGGCGTCATGGGGGATTGCGTCTCCGGGGGATGCTTGGCTTGCAATTCGCTGCGCGTAGTCGAGAGACCGACGCTGTAAATGGTGACGTTGGCGAGTTGCGCGCGGCGCAGCACCTCGCCTAGTTTTACGCTACTGCCAACGTCCGTCGCTTCCGCGAGAATCAACAAGATGCGCCGTGTGCCGGGATTGTCCGCGGCGGCTTGCGGGCGCGCCGTCAACATTTCCACTCCAACCGCCATGGCGTCGTAAAGCTTGGTGCCCGAAGTGCCTTCGGGAAGCGTGGCGATGGAGTGTTCGAAAAGGTCGGTGTCGCTCGTGAAATCCTGGAGCTTGTCGACGGAATCGTTGAAGGAGAGAAGCGCAGCAACGCCGGTCGGCCCCATGACGTTTTGCGTGATCAGCGTGCCAGTTTTGCGAACTTCGGGAAGCAATGCGGAAACGCGCGAACTGGTTTCTGCCAGCACGACCATGGAGATGGGATCTCCGCCGAGATCGAAATGCGTGATTTTCTGGAGCGTGCCGTTGTCCGTGACTTGAAAATCCGTGGCGGCCAGATCGTGAATCATTTCGCCTTTGGCGTTGCGCACCACGACGGGAGTGTTTACGAGCGTGACGCGCACTTTTATGGGCGCGGGAGGCTGCTGAATGGCTACGCCTGGAGGCGGACTCATGGGACCCTCGGGGCCTTGGGCGACGGCGCGCACGGGAATATACAGAGCCAGCGACAGGACTAGCGCGCACTTCCCCGTGGGTTGCAGCATCGTTTTCCCCGTCAATCGCGCCAGGCACGCGTGGGTGAGTGACTGGCAGTGTACTTCATTCGACGCAGATGGAAGCGCAGGCGTTGCCGCGGGTGGCGGCGGTCTCTAGAATGATTAAGCACCGATGAGGAAAGCAGAGATTATGACCGCGCCGCGCAAGCCCAAGCTAAGTCCACAGCACGCCCCGAAGCTGAAACCGCAACATGCACCGAAGCCGCCGCACGAAGACTTGGAGTTTCTGCAGAGTACCCCGGCGCGGCCGCTGCGCATCATGGCGGAATATTTACAGCCGATGATGCAACTGAAGAAGGAGAACATCGGAGACACCATCGTGATGTTTGGATCGGCGCGCATTGAATCGCGGGAAACGGCGCTGGCGCGGCTGGGGCGACTAAAGGGCGAGAAGCTGGGAAAATTGAGCGGTGAAGCGAAAGTGAAACACCGCGTGGCGCTGCGCAGTGCGAAGAGTGCGCTGGAAATGTCTCGCTATTACGAGGAGGCGCGCGAACTGTCTCACAAAATTACCGCGTGGGCGAGTTCGCTGGGACCGAAGCCGCGGCGCTTCGTGATTTGCTCCGGCGGCGGCCCGGGCATCATGGAAGCGGCCAATCGCGGAGCGTACGAAGCGGGTGGCAAGTCGATCGGACTGTCCATCGAGCTGCCGCACGAGCAATTCTCCAACGCGTACATTAGCCCGGAGCTGAGCCTGAATTTTCACTATTTTTTTATGCGCAAATTGTGGTTTGCGCAAATTGCCAAAGCGTTGATCGTTTTTCCCGGCGGCTTTGGAACTATGGATGAATTGTGGGAAATGATGACGCTGCTGCAAACGGGCAAACTCTCAAAGAACAACATGATTTTGATTTATGGACGGCGCTACTGGGAACAAGTGCTGAATTTTCGTGCCATGGTGCGCTGGGGAATGATTAATCCGGAAGAGTACAAGTTGCTGCAGTTTGCCGATACCGTGGATGACGCGTTTGAACAAATCCGCACGGGCATGGAAAAATACCACATGGAAGTGGACCCTTTTCTGCAAGCCTACTAAACGAAACCCTGAGCTTGCTTTCCAAACCCCGAGCCTACCGGCAAAATCCATTGATGCGAGCGAGTTGCAGCCTGCGTGATTTCCCGAAAATTGTACGGAGATTGCTGTATGGCTTGCACGCCAAACCCGCGCGTATATTCGCGTTGCGCCGAACGAGGAGGGCGTCAATCATATGAAAGCGAACGCAAAACACACTGGGTCCGTGAAGGCCACGGTGGCCACCGTGCTGCTTGGCGGTTTCATGATCTTCGCCGTGGGCGCGCCGACGGTGCGTGCCGACGACGACGCTTGCCAGCGCCGCATTGCCCGCGCGGACCATCGCCTGCATGAAGCGGCGGAGCATCATGGCTGGGACAGCCCGCAGGCGCAAAGCCGGCGGGCGGAACTGGCTGCAGCGCGCGAGTATTGCTGGGGTCATGGGCACCGCTGGTGGGACGAAGACAATCACCGCTGGCACACCGAACACGACTGGGACGATCACGACCACGATCACAGGTAGAACAAAAATCACCGAAGATTCATCGAGGCGCAGCGCGGTTGGCTGCGCCTTTTCATTGGTGCCAGCGTCGCTTGCGCCTGGCGCGGAATTGACGTTCGCGACATTTCCCGCTGCTGGGTGTTTCATTAAGTAGGACGCCGACCCAGACAGGTTCCCGGGCGCGCTCCACGGGAGGATGTCATGCGATCAATTTCTCAACGGGTCAACGGATTTGTCATTAACACTGGTTTAATGGCTATGGCCATTGGCGGATTCTTGATTTTTGGTGGCGCGCCGGCTGCCCAAGCGGACCAATTCGACCGTCGGCCCGCAGTGCGCTACGACAATTTCCGCGAGCGCGAAGCTATCGAACGCCGTGGCTACTTTAGTCCGCAAGCCGATTACTGGCGGCATGAACGGCGCGAAGCGCTGGAGCACCGTTGGCGCGATCGCGATGACCGGTGGCATCGCTAACAAATTGCACTGATAAGTTTCCGGCCACTGCGGAAAACGACATGCAAAATTAGAAAAGGGCGCGAAGTGTCGCGCCCTTTGGCTAGATTCGATCGAAATTAATGAGTCGCCCTATTAACGAGTTGCGACGGCCGAGGCTGCTTCCTCAATCGGGGCTGCCATCGGCTCATCCGCGAAAACCGCTTCAAAGCGCCGCGTCTCTCCCTGGTCATGCAACATCACCACCGGGACCACGCGTACAGACTGTTTGCAAGAATGACACTGCGCGACTTCACCTTGCAAATCCTGTAAAAAACCGTCGGTGAAATGATAAAGCGAGCGCTCGCGCCGGGCATTTTTCTGGTCACGCGCACCGCAGTGGGGACAGACGAATTCGACTTTGTCCTGCTGCGGATCGCGGTCCAGAGCGGCCCAGCCCGTGCGGCGAACACCCACAACTTCCGTAAATCGCCGTTCCATCGGTTGTACCTCCCAAAGATCCACGTCCACGTGAATAAGATGCCGCGGGTGTGCGGTGCGATACATTTTTCATGTAAGTGCCTTTATCGGCGCGGACTTGCGATGGCGCCCCGTCGCCGGCGCCTTTGCGGGCAGAATCTCCGCTGCCGGGAACTTGTTAGACAGGGCGGTGTCCAAAGAAATGAGGACGCGCGCCAACCCTCACATCCCTGCGAGAGCGGCGCTGATTTTTCGAACATTACGAAGGCTGCGAAGGTAACGATCGCCAGGAAAAAGGCGACTTTCGTTATGGCGGAGCTGCGTGATTTTGAAGAATCGGCGCCGCGCAATTTCGCGCCGGTTTAAAAATCAACACGGAGTGATCCAGTGGAGGTGTGCCTTGGTGACGAACCATCGTGGTGTAAGTGCCGACGACGAAAAACATGGCGCGAATCGAGAGTTTGCTGTTTTGCACGGATGTCTGGTGGAAGGCGACGCGGAACAAAAGCAGCGCGAGCGGCAGATCCGCCGCAGAGCGCTGGTGATGTCGACGCTGCTGCAGGCAGCGGTGCTGGCGGCGATTGTGGCGATTCCATTTTTCGGGAAGAGTGAACGAATTGCGTTAGCCAACGTTACGCCGGTTCCTCCCTACTATCACCGTGGCGGAGACATGCGCGAGCACGTTGTCGCGCAATCACAGCCGGCGGGTTCGCGCCATACATTCTGTTTTCTTTGCCCGCAATCGCACCCTTCGACGCCCGCGGCGTTCGGCCGCAACGGCGCGACTTCGACAACAGAGGAACCCGGCGTCGGGCCCCCGGGGCCGGGGACTGATTGTTCAGGTTGCGTGCCGATCGGCGACGCGCCGCCTCCGGAGCGGCCGCACATCGATCCGCAGCCGGTGAAGCTTCTTCGCGTCACGCATCTTGATCCGGCAATGATTACGACGCGCGTGGAACCCGTCTATCCTGTGTTGCCAAAACAGATGCGCCGCGAAGGCCGCGTGGAATTGCGCGCCATCATTTCCAGCGAAGGGCGAATTGAGTCCCTGGAAGCAGTGGGAGGCGACGCGCTCTTTTACCAGTCGGCGATGGACGCCGTGCGGCAATGGCGTTACAAGCCCACGATTTTGAACGGAAGCGCGGTGGAAGTTGAAACCTATATCACCATCATCTACACGCTCGATAAATAAAAACCATGAAGGGCCAGCCCTGCCTAGCCGGCCCTTCTGGCTGCACCAAAACGTTACTGGTTGTGATTGGTAGTTCCCCTCCTTTCCAAAATTGTTTAGAAGTGGAAAACGATGCCAGTGGAGGCGCGCAAGTTGTCTTGCGTCTGCCGGCCGAAGCCTACTTCTGGAAAACGCGTCGGCAAATAATCAACTTCGAGTGGACGCAAGCTGAAATGGCGGTTCAATCGAAAATCGAAGCCGCCGCCGAGCGCCGCCGCGAATGCGTTGTGCGATTGTGTGGTGCCAAACAAATTGGCATTGCCGTGGGCCGCGCCAAACAGCGCCTCGACGAAGGGATGTACGCGCCAGATGTGATGGAAGGAGACGCGCGGCCCAAATAGGTACGTGGAGGCCGTGCCGCTCGAACCGGTATGGAAAACGTTACTGTTGGTATAGCCGCCAAAATCGGCAACGCCGCTGAGCCACGGCGTCACGTGATAGGCCAGCGATGCGTTGCCACCATTCAGTCCGAAGCTGCCAATGGTGTTGCTGCTGGGGTTGGCGCGCAAATACGAATATCCAGCAAAGATATCTATCTTCTCTTCATCTTGTGCTTTGGCGTTGGTTGCAAAAAACGCCGCGCACGCGAGGAAAGTCACCAATAGCTTCCATTTCATAAAGGCTCCTATGAGATTTAGTTTTTCGCTAACCGGCGTAACTGCGGCTCGGTTGCATCTTGCGGTCGCCTCAGGCAGGAGGCAGTCATCCGCGTTCTTATTTTCGTTGTAATAGTGATGCGTGGTAGCGCGGTGAAGTTGCAGGGAGTTGTAAAGTTTTTTTATGCGGATGTGTCTGAAAAATCTGACATTTACAGTGCCAATTCGCCGGAATGGCGCACGATGGCGGTGCGCGTGGTGTCGCGAAGTTGAATCAGGCGATGCCAATCGCCGGCGTCGGCGGCGTCAGCGGAGGCCGCTCCGTTTGCGCCATTTGCACTTTGCGGATAGATCGGCGCGGACAATGTGATGGTGATGTTGCCGTGGCGCGGCAACCAGGTTCCCTCGCGAAGAATTTGCCGCGCCCCCGCTAACGCCACCGGAATGATGGGAGCGCCCGTGGCGACCGCGGCTTTGAAGGCGCCGAGTTGAAAAGGACGCACGCCGTCTTCTGAAGCAAAAGTTCCTTCGGGAAAAACGAACACCGATTCGCCGCGCTGCAAGAGTTCTTCAATTTCTTTGGATTGATTGAGGCGCGCGTCGCGATCCGCGCGATCGAAAGTGAGATGTCCCATCTGCCGGAGAAATGTTCCGACGAACGGAATGTGGCCGACTTCGATTTTGGAGACAAAACGGTAGGGCACGCCAAGACCCATCATCAGGGGCAGCACGTCAAAATAGCTAGTGTGGTTTCCGGCATAAATTTTTGCGCCGGGCGTATTCATGAATTCTTTGCCAACGACGCGGACGTGCGTCCGCGTCAGAGCGAATAAAACTTTTACCGCGCGTGAAGTGAAGCGTCCGGCGGCACGATGATCTTTGATAAATTGCACGATGATCCAGGAAGGCACGATCCACAAAAAGAACACCACCGCGAAATAAACGCCATACGCAATCTGCGCGGCACGCTGTGCGACGTCCGCGAGCGAACGCCCGATGTTGCTGAAAGCGCTAGCGATTCCAAGACGCGCGATTTGCAGCCATGCGGGAGCCTTCGATCTGGTCAGCGTGCCTTGCAAATAAAGCTGCTTGGTCTCTTCGCGGCGCAATTTTCCGCTGGACGTTTTTGGAATGCTGCCGATGGGCAAGAGTTCCACGCGGTCTGGAGGAAGCCCGAGCCCTTTTGACACTTGCTCGGTGACGCCTGCAACAATTGCCGCGCGGCGCGCGGTGTTGCCTTCGCGAACTTCCGCGACAACGAACAGCCGCTCCGTGCCGCTGGCCTCGTCTTTCAATCCAAACGCCACGATGCACCCTTTGCGAATGCCTTCAACGCGCGCGGCCAGTTCCTCCACTTCGTGCGGATAAAGATTGCGGCCGCCTTTGATGATGATGTCTTTCACGCGGCCGGTTACGAAAATCTCGCCGTCGGCACGATACGCGCGGTCGCCGGAATTCACCCAGGCATACTCACCGGCGCTCGTGGCCGGGCCTTGCGGCAGCAATTTTTGCGTGGCGGCGGCGTTGCGGAAAAAGCCGCTGGTGGCGGAGGGCCCGCGAAACCACAAAAATCCTTCGTGACGATCTGGCAACTCGTTGCCGGAATCATCCACGATGCGCACCTCCATGCGCGTAACGGGCTTGCCGGCGGAAACGAAAGCGATGGCGTTTGCAGCGTCATCTGAAACGGGAACAGCTTCGCCGCGCGTCGTAAACGTCTCGCGATCGACGCGATCGATGAGCGGCGGGCGATCGAGCGGCGGAAAGGTGACGCACAGCGAAGCCTCCGCAAGCCCGTAAACCGGCGCCATGGAAGCGCCGCGAAAACCGTACGGCGCGAAACGCCTTTCAAAACGCGCAAGTGTATCGGGATTTACCGGCTCCGCGCCGTTCAACGCCACGCGCCAGCAGCTGAGATCGACGCCGGCGATGTCTTTATCGGCGATTTTGCGGACGCAAAGCTCGTAAGCAAAATTTGGTGCGGCGGCTATCGTGCCGCGGTGTTTGTGGACCGCCTGCAACCAGCGCTCCGGGCGCGTCAAAAAAGCCAGCGGAGACATGACCACCAGCGGTGTTCCGAAATGCAGCAGCGCGAGCCACGCGCCAATCAATCCCATGTCGTGATACAGCGGAAGCCAGCTGATGCCCACATCGTCCGGCCCAAGTCGCGTGGCTTCGCCGATGGAGCGCATGTTCGCAAGGAGGTTGGCGTGCGTGAGCATCACGCCTTTGGGATCGCCGGTCGACCCGGAAGTGTATTGCAGCAGCGCGAGGTCGTCGGGCTTGCGGGCGCGCGCGCCGGTGAGATGCAGCGGGAGCGCCCCGGGAATAATATCCGAGGGTTTATCCGCGCTGGCGAGCAGCGCTTCCGCATCGATGACCGCGGTCAACGAGCGCACACGCGGTTTCAAAAGTTTGGCCACCGCTTCCGCGCGATGAAACGTAAGCAACACGCAAACTTCCGCGTTGTTCAGAATCGCAGATTGCCGCGCGGCGTATTCTTCAATGCGATCCGCGCGGAACGGCGGATAAATGGGCACGGGCACCGCGCCCGCCAGCAAAATTCCCGTGTAGGAAACGAAAAATGCGCGGCCCGTCGGCAGCATCAGCGCGACGCGCGAGCCGGCGTTGACACCACGTCGCGCGAGTTCCGCTGCGCAACGCTGACCCGCGGCATACAATTCGCCAAACGTCAGTGTGAGTTCGCGCTCACCTTCTTCCGTTTCTTCGGTAATGAGCAGATGTGCGCGCTCCGCGTCATGCGTGGCGCGGTAACGGAAAAGTTCCAGGAGCGTTTTTGTTTCGTAAGCACCTGCCGCAACTGCTTGGCGGTGCATTTTATTTGCGGTGACGGAAGCGCGTAGCGCAGAGCTGTAGGCATCGCCTGGAATTTCAATTTCACCGGCGCCAAAAATTGCTGCGGCTAAATCGTCGGGCGTATTGGCTTCGGCTACGACACGGTCCGCCAAACGAACGCCGAACGCGGTCTCGATGCGCGCCAAAAGCTCCACGCGTTCGAGGCTGCCCAAACCAAGATCGGCATCCAGTTGCGAAGTTGCGCCGAGCCGCGGAATCGCTCCGGTGCTGCCCAGTTCCACCAGCAACTCGCGCAGCACATCGAGCACGCGTTCGCGCGTCACGGCGTGATCGATTTGGGTCGTTTGAGTGGCCACAGAATTCAGCGGAGGACCGGCAGCGCTGCCTCAGGCGAGCCTATCACGCGGCCAAGCGCGTTGTCATGATCGTCGCCAATCGTTAGAGCGCCCACGAGCAGCGCCTTCACGAAGTGTGTGCCTTGGCTTGCTGCGGCGCATAACCCTTCGGCAATAGCGCGGTGCTCAGGTCCACGCCGGAGAAATCGACGCCCGTCAAGTCCGTCTCGCGCAGAATGGCGATGCCCAGGTCCGCGCCGGTAAAATGCGCGCCATGAATATTGGCTAGGCGGAAATTGACGTTGCGCAAATCCGCTCGCTCAAAATTCACGTTCGAAAGATCGCAGCGGAAAAATTCGATGCCGCTGGCGTGCGCTTCGCTCAAATTCGCCCCGGGCAGAATCGCTTCCGTTAGATCGCTATTGCGCAAATCGGCTTTGTGCAGATTGGCGCCGGATAAATCTGCGGAAGCAAGTTTTACCTTGCGCAGATTCGCGCCTTGCAGATTGGCATTGCGCAGAATTGCACCGTTCAGATTCACGCCTTCCAGGTCCGCGTCGGACAAATCTGCGCCGGTGAGATCTGCGCGCACGCCGCCATCTTTTCCGCGAAAGAAAAGTTCGTGGGCCGCCAGAATGTCTGCGAGTGATTTACCATTGTGCTTGATGCTTTTTGTTTTTTTCATAAGTGATGACCTGTTGCGAGATGTGGCTGCGCGTTTTGGGCCGCTGAAGGATGTGCCCCTCGTTGGAACAGATTTAGTCCAAAAGACATTGCCCCGCCGCGTAGAGGAACGCACTCCAAACTACCAGTTTACTCAAAGTGGGCGCTCGCGCCTACAATAAGGCGATGAGCAACGCGGGCCATAACCAAGCATTTCCCGACACAACGCGTGATTGCCCAAAACGCACGACCGCTATGCAAAGTTCCGTAGTGCTGTGTTTGCTGGTCGTCGTGATGCTGGCCGCCTGGCCGCACGCCGCGCGCGCACAGCAGGAACAACTCGAAAATGAAATTGTCGCCAACCTGGCCGGCGGCCGCGTCATTGTTCACGTCTCCCGTGAGCGGCTAACCTTCGCGGTAATCGACCAGCCGCTCGAAGTGAACTCCGCGCCGCCCCGCGTGCTGAGCCTCGACGGCACGCACGTGGGTGTGCTTTTTGGCGCTGAAGAATGGCAGCTTTCCGGCGACCCGCATCCCGTGCGGCTGGACCGCAACTTTCAGCGCATTGGTAAGCAAGACCCGCGTTACCAGGCTTACAACGACCAAGCGGAGCCGGACCTTGAAATGATTGGCGTGGGATTTCTCGAGAAATTGCGTCCGCTGGTTGGTCAACTGCACAACAAACTGCAAGTTAAGTCCGACGATCCCATTTTCGAAGTGGTGGTGATCGGTTACGCGCTGAATTATGGGCCGGAAGTCTGGCAAGTGGAATATCGTATCGAGCAGGACGAAGTGGGCGCACGCGGAAAAGATTATTGGCAGACGCGTGTGTTGCGTCCGCGCTTCACGCAACTGTATCCCCCGGAAGGAAAGCGCACGCCGCGCACGCTGGTGGAAGTGCGCTTTCCCGACGATGCATCGGACCCCGAACTGCGCTCGCTGATTCAGAGAAATGATCCTCGCATCGAGCGGCTGCGCTCTTCGGATCAGAGATTCGCGAAAGTGTTGCAGGCTATTGATAAAGGGGAAGCACAGAAAGCGGTGGACCAGGATGCCACGGATCTGCTGCGCGCGATTGTGCCGCTGCTCGCCGGGGACCGGAAGTTTGTTGTGGGGACCATTGGCGAGCAGCAGGGATTTGATTGGGTAGTTGCGCCCGACGAACCGATCGAGAAAGCCGGGCAGGACAAAAACCAGCCGCCGGAAGCGCCGACCTTGCGCCGCAAACCCAAGTCGCCGTAGACTATATAACTATTATGTACTATTTATTAATTATGTGACTTCGGAGGGCGAAAAAGTCTTCAGTACGCGCGCCATGAGTTTAGCCCTTCGCTTCTCGCACTTTCGTAGCATGCGTTTTACTCGGATGCGCGCCGATATCTTTGCGGTAGTGCATGCCGTCGAAATGAATCTCTGCGGCGGCTCGATAAGCGGAGGCGAGTGCAGCGTCCAGAGTCGCACCGGCAGCGGTCACGCCAAGCACGCGGCCTCCGCTCGTCACCACGTCAAGGCGATGGCGTCCATGCGGTTCGAGCGCAGTACCCGCGTGCAACACCTTCGCTCCGCCCGAGGGCTCCGCTGCGGCCAGACCGCGGATGGGCTTACCAGTTGCAGATTTTCCTGGGTAACCGCCGGACGCCAGCACCAAGCAAACGCTCGCGCCGGGCCGCCATTTCAATTTTTCCGGATCGAGGCGCCCGGCGGCAGAATCCGCCAGCACTTCCGCCAAATCGCAATCCAGCCGCGCCACGATCGCCTGCGCTTCCGGGTCCCCTAGCCGGCAGTTGAATTCCAAAATTTTTGGTCCGGAAGGCGTCAACATCAAGCCAATATAGAGAAAACCTTGATAACGAATGCCGTCTGAAGCCAAGCCGTGCATGGTCGGCTCGACGATCGTCGCCAGAATAGTTTCGCGCAATTCCGGCGAGAGTAGATCATCCGTTGAATACGCGCCCATCCCTCCGGTATTCGGGCCTTGGTTGCCGTCGAAAGCGCGCTTATAGTCGCGTGTGGGTACGAGAGGCGCATAACGCTTGCCATCGGTCAGCAGGATAAACGACAGCTCGTCGCCCTCCAGTGTCTCCTCGAGCAGCAAACGTTGGCCGCCGGCACCCAGTTCGTTTTTTTCTAAAGCACGCTCAATGAAATCGCGCGCTTCGCTTTTGTCCTTCGCCAGAATGACGCCTTTGCCGGCGCACAAGCCGTCCGCTTTAATCACCAACGGAAAACTGACGCTGTCGAGCGCGGCGTACGCTTCACGAGCCTTTTCGTACGTTCCATAGTGCCTCGCCGTCGGCAAATTGTGGCGTTCCAGGAATTCCTTGGAGAAAATCTTGCTGCCTTCAAGCTGCGCCGCTTGCGCGGAGGGTGCAATGATCGGCCATTCGCGCTGACGAAACGCATCACCGATACCGGCAACCAGCGGGAGTTCGGGGCCAACCACGGTGAGATCCGGTTGAAGGTTTTCCGCAAGAGCTACGAGTGCCGGCACGCTGCCCGCATCCATTGCGACGCATTCGGCTTCCGCGGCGATGCCGCCATTTCCCGGAGCGCACCAGATTTTCTCGACGCGCGAACTTTCTTTCAGCTTCCAGACCAGCGCGTGCTCGCGTCCTCCGCCACCCACCACCAGAATCTTCATTCGCCAGGCCTCGCCGCCGCTACTCCGAACGCTGTTACCCAATGCCATTCAAAAACGTCACTTCCGAACTTACTTCCGAACGATAGATGCCGCGGCAAGTTGTGTCAACGTGCCGCCGGACACCGCCGCTTGCCGTTAGCTAACTTTACGGACTGCGACGGCGGAATTTCGTCACGTTTAGCAGTTCGTCATTTACTGTTCCAACGACCAGTTACACAGCCCTAGCCTCGCCCCGTATTCTGAAGCGAACCATCGTTGGGAACCCGTCTTCGCCGGAAGGGGTCTGTCATGCTGATTCCGCTGCGCCATGAAAATATGGAAGGCCGCCGCTGGCCGGTCATCACCTTTGGATTGATCGCCCTCAACGTCCTGATCTTCCTCGGTACCCACTGGAAAATCGAAGCCCAAGAACCGGAACGCGCCGAGGTGCGGACACACGTGCTGATTCTCGCAGCCTCCCATCCGGAGTTGAAGACGTCCGAGGACATCGAGAAGTTTGTGGACGGCGTAAAGAGCAAAATCCCCGAACAAGCGTGGAATCAGATTGCATCGACCAGCCGGCACCCGGAGGATGGCTGGGACGCGCAGATACGGCTCGTGCAAGATCCCGAGCAGTTGCAGTCAGAAATGGATTCCCTGGGGCAGCGTTTCGCCGATATACAGAAGAACTCCATTCTCGAAAACTATGCGTTCGTACCGGCACATCCAAAACCCATCTCCATACTAACCAGTATGTTCTTGCATTTAGGTTGGCTCCATCTCATCGGCAATATGTGGTTCCTCTGGCTTGCTGGTTTCGTCTTGGAAGATCGCTGGGGCCGTGTCATTTACCCGATTTTTTATATTGTTGCGGGAATCGGCGCAATCCTTTTCCACGCGATGTTTTATCCGTCTAGCATCGTTCCGACGGCCGGGGCCTCCGGTGCCATCGCTGCTTTGATGGGCGGCTTCCTCGTTCGCTTTCCAAAGTTGAAAATCGAGATGCTGTGGTTCGCGCTTTTCCTTCGCTACCGATTTAAGATGGCTGCCTACTGGCTGCTTCCGGCTTGGCTGTTCATGGAAATTTCCGATGGTGCGCTTTCCGGACAGACCGGCGGAGTGGCCCACTGGGCGCACGTTGGCGGATTTCTCTGTGGCGCGTTGGGGGCCTGGGTTATTGCGAAGACCGGCTGGGAAAGCAAAGCCAACGCGGTGATTGAGGACAAGATTGGCTGGTCCGCGGATCCGGCGGTCGTCCAGGGCACGGAACTATTGGAGGCTGGGAAGCTCGATGAAGGAATTTCTGTTCTGCAAAAATATATAGCCACGAAGCCTGACGCGTTGGATGCTTACGTCGTACTGCGCCAGCTGTATTGGCGCAAAAGCGATCTTCCCGCGCATCGCGAAGCCACCGCTAAAGTTTGCCAACTGCACCTGAAGGCGCAGGACTCGGAACTCGCCTGGCAGGATTTCGAGGAATACAAGAACGCGGGCGGCGATTCCATGCCCGCAACGACTTGGCTGGAGCTTTGCCGCATTGCGGAGGGCCGCCAGGATTTCGACCGTGCCGTCACTGAATATGACGAATTGGCGCGTGCGCACCCCACGGAAAAACAGTCAATATTGGCGTTGCTGGCGGCCGGGCGCCTTGCCCTGAAACAGCTGCACCGCCCAACAGACGCTCTGCGCTATTATCAGGCGGCTAACGCTTCGAAGGTGCCGCACCTCGACTGGGAAGCGAACATTCAAGCCGGGCTCAAAGCCGCCGAGGCGGCGGCTGGCGTAGCGTACGCACCCAGCGTCAGTTCATAGTCGCTCGCCAAGGCGTTCGCGCAAACTCACGTCAATAATGCAGCCCAATAGCGAAGTATGCTCGTCCCGGGCGCTCAAGAATGGGGTTTTTGCGCGATTTCTGGTCAAATGCGCAGAATTCCAATTGTCGGAGCGACGACAATTGAATAGTTCGCGATTTTAAGCGTTGATTGCCGCGCGAATCGGGATCGTGACTGGCGCTGACGTCGAATCCGCCGCGCCTAACATGTGGCAGCGGCCGTCAAAAATCCCACCTGGATCAATCACCATGCACGGCGAGTGCACTTCGCCAGTGACCACACCCTTAGCTTGAATCTCTACGCGTCCTTTGGCAAAAACCACGCCGTCAAACCGGCCGGCGATCACCACGCGATTTCCTTCGATCTGCCCTTCGACCTTTGCGCCTTCACCCAAAATAACGGTTTGATCGGAAATAATATTGCCCTTCACGTTGCCGTCGATGCGGAACGTGCCTTTAACCTGCAGCGTCCCTTCCATGGTGACGCCTTGATCGATAAAACCAGTCCACTCTTCTTGCGAGCCATCTCTGGAAGTGCCCGGCCATCTCCACGCCATAAAATTCCCCCGAGGAACGTAGTATCCACTCTAGTCTTCGGCAGAAACAAGTCAACGCAGGAAAGCGTGCGAGTTGTCGAATGAATACGCGGTTTTTGCACAGGACGTAGTGTAAAGAATGATGCCCGCAAAATGATGTCCGGACGCAGCGCTCCGCTGCCACTACTTCATCAAGCGGTCGTAAATGCCCATGAGCTGCGCGTCGTCGTAATACTCGAACACGAGTTGACCCGGCCGCAGCTTTGTCTTCTGCCGCAGCAACACCTTTGTTCCCAGCGCGCGCTGCAACTCTTCGAGCGCGGCGCGAATATTGGCGTCGGCATGAGCTTCCTGAGTCGCAGGGCTGGCATTGCGCACACGGCGCGCTGCCAGGCGCTCGATCTGGCGAACCGTCAAACCGCCGCGCGACGCGCGATGCGCATAGCGCATGCGCAATTGCGGGTCGGGTACAGCAAGAAGCGCCCGGCCGTGTCCTGCGGAAAGCTTGCCCTCTTCGATCCATTCTTGAATGGTCGGTTCGAGTTTCAATAAGCGGAGCGCATTGCCAACTGTAGCCCGCTCTTTGCCGGTGCGTTCGGCCACGAGTTCCTGCGTCAGGTGAAATTCGTCCATCAAGCGCTCAAATGCGCGTGCCGCTTCTATGGCGTTTAGATCCTCGCGTTGAATATTTTCAACGAGGGTCATTTCGAGCGCGAGCGCGTCCGTCACGTTGCGCACGATGACGGACACCTTGTCGAGCCCGGCCCGCTGCGCCGCCCGCCACCGGCGTTCACCGGCGATGAGCTGGAAGCGGTCGCGAACTGTGCGCACCACGATTGGCTGGATAATTCCGCTGGCCTTAATCGAGCGCGCCAGCTCCTCGAGCGCCTCCTCGCGGAAACGCGTGCGCGGCTGATAGGGGCTCGGATCAATCAGATCGATATCGACCTGGTACTGCCCACCCGCGACAAAATCCTTGGCGGGAGCGAAAGCCGCGCCCGACGGAGTCGAAGCTGGTGCGTGCGGCGGCGTGGAATGCTCTGCTGCGGGCACCTGCGGTTCAGGCTCCCGAATGAGCGCTCCAAGCCCCCTTCCCAGCGCGTTTCGTGGCATTGGCAATGACCTCCTGTGCTAGCTGTGTGTACCCTTCAGCCCCTCGGCTGTGAATGTCATAGAAAATAATAGGCTTACCGAAGCTCGGCGCTTCCGCAAGGCGCACATTACGCGGAATCACGCTCTGAAAGACTTGTGTGCCAAAAAAGCTGCGCAGATCCGTGGCGACTTGGCGGGATAGCGAGGTGCGCTCGTCGTACATCGTAAGTAGAATGCCTTCAATTTCCAGCGTTGGATTGAGCGTGCGGCGGATGCGCATCAGCGTGTCCAGCAGTTCAGATACACCCTCAAGAGCCAGGTATTCGCACTGGATCGGCACAAGCACCGCGTTCGCTGAGACCAGTGCGTTCAGCGTCAAAAGGTCTAACGCTGGCGGACAGTCGAGAATAATGTAGCGATATTTTTCGCCGAACGGTTTTAGCGCTGCCTGTAGCTTGTATTCGCGATTTTCGGCATTGACGAGCTCAACGGCTGCACCGGCGAGATTTTTGTCGGCCGGCAGAACATCCAATCCCTCTACTTGCGATTTTTGCAGCAGTCGATCGAACGGCTCACCCAGAATAAGCGCGTGATAGAGCGTGCGGCGAGAAGGATCTTTTGCAAACCCAATGGCAGCCGTGGCGTTGGCCTGAGAATCGCAATCAATGAGCAGGGTAGGTTGTTCCGCGGCCGCCAAGCAGGCGGCCAAATTCACGGCGGTGGTCGTCTTGCCGACACCACCTTTTTGATTTGCTACGGCGATAATACGAGCCAAGGACACTCCCGACAGGCGAAAATTTAGCAAAGCGAGCAAATAGATGCAAGTTGTTTCACGTGGAACAATCGTCGGGAGAGCTGTGGATTTCCTGTTAATGTTCCACGTGGAACAATTTCGAGCAATCGGTCGCTGTCCTGCGCTTCCCGACACGAACCCGGAATGTTCCACGTGGAACAATTCGACGCGCAGAACCCAAATTCGACCCCAACGTGGAATTCTTATACGCCACCTCTTCGGATGTTGTTCATTGCATTGTTCCACGTGGAACAATTTGCGGACAAAACGCCATTTCCGGGCTTATCGGGTATCAATGTTCCACGTGGAACATTTTCCGGGAACGTGAGGAGCTACTGTTTTAGCGGCGACTTTCGTGATCCGACAAGGATGAGCCGCCGCAGCGATTGCGGCACCGCAACGGGCTCACGCCAATCCCAACCCTCAATCTTCTGTACCTCTTCGAGATCGCGGGCGCCGATCCACAGAATTACCTCTTTGCTTGCAACGCGATCTGACCCCGCCCAAGCCAGGAACGACCGAAACTCGCCCAGCGCCCGCGAACAAGCATAATCAAGCGGCGCGACATCTTCGGCGACGTCCTCAAAACGATTCACCAGGACCCGCACGCCGCTAAGTTCAAGATCTCGCGAGACTTCCGCCAAAAACGTGGCCTTCTTAATGTTCGATTCAATCAAAAAGACCTGCAAATCGGGCCGCAATATCTTCAAGGGTATACCCGGAAAGCCCCCTCCGGAGCCGACGTCGGCGAGCCGACCCTTTTCCACAGGCACTGCGACGCTTCCAAACATGCATTCGCAGAAGTGCCGATACAGTATCTCGCGCGGATCGCGAATGGCGGTGAGATTTATCTTGTCATTCCATTTGAGGAGGACACTTATATATTGTTGAATCTGCAAGACTTGTCTGCGCGAAGCAGTAATCTGGAAAGAAGCGAGAGCGGAGAGAATAGCCTCGTCGGTCAGCGGCGGCGGCTGCAGTGTTGACATATTAGTAACTAATCCTGGTCGGGATGGCCTTGCTTTTCATGCGAACGCTCTCTGGAGTTTACCAGATAGCTGTTCGACGAAACCGCACATTCGACTCTCAGAGTTTCTAACGAAAGCCAAAAGGCGCCCTTCCGGACTGGCAGCAGCGCCGTCATTTTCCTCGCCACGTTCGATTTGACGAGCGGATGGTCCGCAGCATCCCTATAATGCAATGCCAACGGTTCAACCTGCAAAATGCCCGCGAGGAGTTTCGCTTGAGCACACAAGTTAAATTGACGGCGATGGCTAAGGCCGCTGGTTGCGCGGCGAAACTGAATCCCGCGATGCTGGATGCCGTGCTGCGCAAATTGCCGCTGCAAAGCGACCCCAACGTGCTGGTAGGTTTCGACACCAATGACGACGCCGGAATCTACCGCATCGACGAAAAACTGGCACTGGTGCAGACCGTCGATTTTTTCACGCCGATTGTGGACGATCCCAATCTTTTTGGGCAGATCGCCGCGGCCAACGCCCTCAGCGACGTGTACGCCATGGGTGGACGGCCCATTTCCTCGCTCAGCATTGTCGGTTTTCCAGAAAATGGCGACTCCGAAATTCTGGAAGAAATTATCCGCGGCGGCTTGGCGAAAATGACGGAAGCTGGCTGCAGCGTAGTCGGCGGCCACTCCATTCGTAACGAAGACATGCTGTTTGGTTATGCGGTCACGGGAGTGATTGATCCGCGGAGATTCTGGCGAAACGTTGGCGCACGCGCCGGCGACGTACTTTTGTTTACCAAGCCGCTCGGCACCGGTGTAATTACCACGGCGCTGAAAAAAAATTCTGCGACACCGGAATCGTTGCAATCAGCGGTGATGGCTATGACCACATTGAATCGCGACGCGGCCGCAGCGCTGCGCGAAGTGGAAGAACTCGCCGGAGACGCTCGCCCGATTCACGCGGTCACGGATGTGACGGGTTTCAGCTTGCTGGGGCACGCGCGAGAGATGGCACTCGGAAGCGCGTCAGAAAAAATTGCGCCCACTTCGCTGGAATTTGAGCACTCCGCGTTCGCTTATTTTCCAGGAGCCGTCGAGGCTGCTGCTGCCGGCCACCTATCTGGCGGACTTAAAAATAATCGCGCGTTTGTTGGAGATTGCGCGGCATTTGCCGATTCCGTGCCGCAGGAATATCGCGATTTGCTTTTTGATCCGCAAACGTCCGGCGGGCTGCTGATTGCCATCGCGCCGGACAGTACGCTTGCTGCTCTGGCGGTGTTGCAACGGCGCGGCGTTGCTGCGCGCAATGTCGGACGTGTGCTTGCGAAGCGCTCTCCGTTAATTTATGTGACGTAGGTTACGTGTCGCAAAGGGTGCGCTGTTGGCGTTGGCCCTCTTTCCGTGGCACAGTTTTCAACTGCGAACTGGGGCAAATCTAAACCGCACAGAATAAATTCTGCGCCACTAAGGGCAAGCCCACGAAAGGCCAATGGATACCATCACACACGGAATTGCCGGCGCCCTGATCGGCAAAGCGATGTTTGGCGGCGACGAAATGTTCGCGTTGCGGCCGATGAATGAACGGCGCGTAATCACCTGGTCGCTGATGGTCGGCGCCATTTTTCCGGATGCCGACACACTGCGCGACGTTTTTTCTCACAACGACATGCTGATGATCACGTGGCACCGCAGCATCACCCATTCGCTGCTGTGCATGCCGGTTTTCGCGTTGTTGCTGGCGGCGTTGACCCGCGCGATCACCCGGCGTTTTCGCTGGGAGTCACCGTCTTTCGCGGTACTAACAGGAATCTACGTTGTAGGAATCCTTAGCCACATATTTCTGGACCTGGTGACGACTTTCGGCACGATGATCTGGTCTCCGCTCAATTGGTCGCGCCCGGCGTGGGACTTAATTTTCATCATCGATTTTACGTTTACCGCGCTGCTGCTGTTGCCGCAACTGCTGGCGTGGGTTTACGAAACAAAAGAAAAATGGAAGCCGCGGGCGCTGCAAATTTGGCTGGTTTCAGAATTCGTGCTGCTCGCCGTCGCGGCCATCGCGCAAGTCATTGGCACGCCGATTTCCGCGCAAAGCATTGTGTTCGGAAGTCTGCTGCTCACCATTATCGTCTTTTTGCCGGCGCGCAATTTCTGGGGCCTGCGCGTGGGAATCGCGAACTGGAATCGTGCGGGCCTGCTGGTGGCGTGCGGGTATATCGCGTGCGCGGGGTATGCGCATCACGCCGCGCTACAACGCGTCAAATCGTTCGTGGCTTTTGAAAACGTCGACGCGCAATCGGTCGGCGCATTACCTTTGCCGCCCTCGCTGTGGCATTGGGACGGGTTGATAGAAACTTCGCGCGGGGTATACGACTGGCGCATGGATTTAAGCGAAAAGTCTCCCATCATCGCGAACGCTGGAGCAGCGGGAACGGCGAGCTCGCCGGCAACGGTGCCAACGACGGGCGGTGCGGACGAGCCGTCCCTGCAATATCGTTTTTATCCGGACGCATTCACAAATTCCTACATCGCGCGCGCGCGGCAATTGCCGGAAGTGCAGAAAGTACTGTGGTTCGCGCGTTTTCCGGTTACGCGCTTTCACAAGGAAGGCGACGAGGCGGTGGTGGAGATTTCCGACGTGCGTTTTCCGCAAATGCGCGCGGATCGCCCGTCCGCCTTTACCTATCGGGTGCGTTTTGATGCCGCAGGCAAAGTGCTCGCGCAAGGCTGGGCCAAGGAATTTTCCCGCTAGCGACGAAAAATTCAGCAAAACAATAATTCAAGATTTCTTTTCGGCGGGATGAATCACTACCTGGCGTTCCTCGCCCATTCCCACGCTTTCCGTGCGCACGCCGGTCACTTCCTTCAACGCGAGATGCACAATGCGGCGCTCGCGGGAAGACATGGGATTGAGGCGAAATGGCTGGCGCGAGGATTGCACGCGCTCTGCAGCCACGCGCGCGGTCATACGCAACTCTTCAAAACGCAGCGCGCGGTAGCCGCCGCAATCGATATGAATTTTCTCGTGGAAGGCTGGTTCGAGCCGCAGCGCCTTGAATGCCAGATGCTCGATGGCTTTCAGCACTTCCGCGTTGCGCTCTAGCAGCAACCCTTTATCCGGGCCATCGAGATCCGCTAACACTTCAGCATCGCCCTCGACGCTTGCGCCGGTCTCTGGAATTGGCTGCACGCTAACACGCAGTTCGAGCTCCGACGCGCGGATAATGTCTTCGAGAAAACGCCGCAAAGCGTCGGCAGTTGCCGCACGGTCCAGCTGACCATCGCGAATCATTTCCGGCGTCATATGGGTAGTTAGACTGCCATTCCCTAGAAATCGGTCGCAAAAAGAAGCAAGCGCTTAGGATTTTTTCGCGCGCGTCAGTTTCGGCGGCGCGGGCGGCGCAGGATGCGTGCGGTTCAAATACCACTGCTGGGCAATGCCTACGACGCTGCTCGTAAGAATGTACACCGCCAGGCCGCTCGAGATGGGCGAGATCATAAAAATTCCCGCCATGGTCACGGGCATGATTTTCATCATCATTTGCTGCTGCGGATCGGTGCTAGTCATGGGCGTCATTTTTGAAACTAAATACATCGAAAGGCCCATCATCACCGGCAAAACATAATAAGGATCGCGCGCGGATAAGTCGGTGATCCAACCGAACCATCGCGCGTGGCGCATTTCGATGGCGTAGCGCAACGCAGTGTTCAAGCCGAACCAGATCGGCATCTGCAAAAACATCTGGAAGCAGCCGCCGACCGGGTTGATGCCCTCGCGCTGATAAACGGCCATCACTTCTTTGTTCATTTCCGCTTTGCGCGGATCGCGCATGGAATATTTTTTAAATTTGTCCTGGATGGCCTTAATTTCCGGGCCCACACGCTGCATTTTCAGCGTGGTGCGATAGCTGGAAATGCGCAGCGGGAAGAGCAACATATTAATGACGAGCGTCAGAACGACGATGGCCCATCCCCAATTTGGAATGTAGTTGTGCAGCCACTTCAGCGCGTGGAACAGGGGATCGGCGATAAATTCCAGCCAGCCGAAATTGACCAGGCCGTGCAGCGGCGGCGTCATTTTTTTCAGGTCGTCGTAATCTTTCGGGCCAACAAATACGCGCAGCGCGGTGGTCGGCGCGGATACCGCGGTGGCAATTTCGACGACGGGTATTTGCGTGTCCTGCCCGGCTACTTGTGTGGTCTCAAAGGTTTTCCAGTAGCGCGTTTCCAGGGTTCCCGGCGCGGCGCCATTCGCGGGCAAAAATGCCACGGTGAAATAGCGGTCTTCAATGCCCGTGAAATCTTTTCCGCCTTGCCAGATTCCGCTGCCCCATTTATCGATGCCGTCGAGCTTTTTGTGCGGAAACGTATTGATCTTGCCGCCTTCGCTGTAGTACGTCGAAACTGTTTCCGCAGGCGCGGGATTGGAAACTGTTAAATCGCCGAAGCCGCCCAGCCACGCGAGGCCCGCGGTGATGGGCTTGCCGTCGAGTTTTGCGGACACCTCCAGGCGCGACACATAGCTGTGCTCGAAGTGAAAACGTTTGGTAATTTCCAGGTGGCCGTCGCTCCAGGAAAAATCCACGTCTGTGGGTGCGGCGGTTTCTGGGGCGGACGGCGTCATTTGATACAGCGCGGAGTTCGCGGCAGCTTGCTCTTGCGGGTCGTCGAGAACCACAGCGAACGGCCAGCCTCCCGTTTGCTCCGCGGCTTGCGGATGCACTACGTCCAGAACGCGCGGCGGTTTAGCGTCGTCCGTATATTTTTTGAGCTGCCAGCTTTTCACCACGCCGCCGCGGTTGGAAAACTCCACGCGGTATAAATCACTTTCGACCACCAGCGTGCGTTCCTGCGTGTCGGTCTTCGCGGCGATCGGCGCGGCGGTCGCCGCGGTTGGCGCGTTATTCTTTGCCGCGGTGATGCGCGGATCGGGCTTGCCGCCGTCGGCTGGTGGCGGCACGGTCGCCGCCGCCGGAGCAGACGCAGTAATGCCGGGCTTTTGCGCTTGCGGCGGCTGCACTGGCGGTTTTGGCGCGAAAAATTTTGCCCAAAGTAAAATTACCGCCATGGAGAGCAATGACGCCGCCAGAATACGCAACTCCGGCGTGAACTTATCTTTTTGCTGCATGGTCACGAATGTGCCTCTTTGTGCTCGCTTAAAATCGCGTTGGAAGAAGTGTCGCTGGCTGAGCGGGTGCTGGCCGAATGCGCATCTGAAAAGTTTGCACCACGAAATATTCCCGGCCATTCTTCGGGAACCGGGTCAAATCCAAATCGCCGCGAAAGCGGCTGGCAACGCAGCAAGCGCTTAAACCCTAACCAGGAGCCACGCGCCACGCCGAAGCGTTCGATGGCTTGATACGTGAATTGCGAGCAAGTGGGCTCGAAGCGGCAACTGCCGGCCAGCAGCATCGAGAGATACGCCTTATAAAAACGCAATGCCAGCAGCGCAACGCGCACGGGTGGCGTTTGCGGGCGCGGGTTTGCGGCAACGGAGTTCGTGGCAATCTTTGCGCGCGTATCAGTGGTGACAGGCGATTCCATGGGTTCTAGAGTTTGATGCGCTTGTGCGCAGGAAATGCTAATCGCTCG
>Ga0182024_10003169_pt1 | contig 39597 bp, 32 predicted proteins | sample P32metaG_FD_120480 | JGI IMG/M metagenome (GOLD analysis project Ga0182024, IMG submission 120480) | Permafrost microbial communities from Stordalen Mire, Sweden - P3-2 metaG (Illumina Assembly) | ecosystem: Environmental > Terrestrial > Soil > Wetlands > Permafrost | place: Sweden: Stordalen...
CACCCGTCATCATAAATCCCATCGAATCGTCGCCAGGCTTCCCGTTCCCAAGCCCCTGCCCGCCTCCATCGCCGCCGGTCACTTCGGCCAGGACGAGGATGGCCCTGTACGACCCCGTGCCGATGAAGTGCGGGCGATCACCGAGCGCCATGCCGAGAAGCTCATCGAGCTACTCGAAACGCTGGCCCAAACCCACCATGCCGCTGAACAAGACCACCTTCAGGCCGCCTTCCGGGCAGCCTTGGGCACTTACTGCGAAGACTTCGGCCAGCACGCCGCCGACCAGTTTGAAGCATACGTCCGGCGTCGGGCCTCGCTTGACGGAGGCGACAGGACAACCCAAGGCTGGCGCCGCTGACCGGTTGCGGTATCTACCGCCTGCGTCCACGCCCGTCGGATTTATTGGCTAACTCATCGGTGAAGGCCTTGCCCCAGCCGGAATTCCGCAGGGTGAATTCCAAGTGGCCGTTGGGCAATTTCACATCCACGCCGCACTCGGCTTCGCCGGCGGCATTGATTTTGGGCGGCTCATAGGCTTCAACACGCACCGGCGTGCCGTCCTTCAAGGTGAACGGCGGCACCGCCAGCAGTAGCTTGTACAGGTGGGCCAACGCCTCCATGCCCGGCGTGGTCGCCTCTAGCTGTTCCTTTACAAAGTCCACCGGCTTTCTCGTCATCGGCTCCCCCCGCCTAACTCGGAGCCGACGGTAGCACCAGTCGATGCCGCCAGGCAAGCAAAACTTGCCTGAACTGCCGCCGGCTAGCTTCAAGTCCGGCGGCAGCATTTAAGCGATTGCGGCCCCTCGCCCGCCTCCGTGCGGCTCGTTAATTGCCGGCGCCAGTGGCTACTGCTGGCGCCTTTTTCCATGCCATCGTCATCCAGAGAGATTCCATACATGCAATGCAATATGTTCTACAGACATCTCCCCTAAGCACAGCTTAGGATGTCTTTCCATCCAGAAATACGTCCAGCCAGCCGTACATCCAGAAATCAATCCGGCTTGATGTCAGGCTGTCCATCCTGCTTTCCTTCCAGACATCAAGACAGCCAGATTTCACGACGGCATGACGGACAGATTGAATGACGCCATGAAAGACAGATGGCTTTAAGTCCATGCGACTGGATGGCATGAAATCCACAACGCAGGAGAGACAGACGGCACGACATCTTGAGAGCATGAAAGCCAGCCCTCCAGAAATAATGCTTGCTTGATGCCGGCGGATTGTGCTATCGCTGGAGGGTGATTATCGCCATAGCCAATAGCAAGGGAGGGGTCGGGAAGTCAACGCTTGCCGTACACCTGACCGCCTGGCTTCACGAGCAGGGCAAGCGCGTGACGCTGGCCGATTGTGATACCCAGCAGTCGTCATCAGAGTGGATTCGGGAGGCGGTTCCGGGGGTCAAATCCGTCCGCTTTGAGAAGCCCAACGACATCCTGAACGAACTGCCAACCCTCGCCCAAGACATGGATTTTGTCGTGGCCGACGGCCCCGGCAGCCAGACCGAGACCAGCCGGGCACTCTTGCTCAGGGCGGACATGGCCATCGTGCCTTGCAAGGCCAGCATGTTGGAAGTCCGGGCACTTGCCAAGGCAACGGAAGTGCTCCGCCAGGCCCAGGACATCCGCAACGGCAAGCCCGGCGCCATTATCGTCCTCAGCATGGTTGGCAAGAACTACCGGCTTACCCATGACATGAAGGAAGCTGCCGCCGCACTTAAGCTGCCGCTGGCATCCAAGTCCATGATTCTGCGGCAGATTTACGCCGACGCACCAGGGCAGGGGAGGGTGGTCTGGCAAATGGGATCGCGTGCCCAGGAAGCGGCAAAAGAGGTGGACGAACTCTTCCGCGAGATTCTGCCCCAGGTGAACCGGAAAAAGTTGTCGCCGAGGTCGCATGTCGCAAAAGGGTAAGGATGGAAGAATGTCTGAACGCCGCCCGCTCATTGACGGTTTGAAACCCTCGCCACCGCCGGCCGATCCGGCGGTCGAGGAGGACTTCGTGTTCGCCGGCAAGAAGGCCCAAGCCGTGGCGCCGACGGTCAGCCGCGTACCGCTCAGCACGCGTATCCGGTCCGATTTTTTTGCTTCCCTCAAGCGGGCTTCCCTCGAACGCCAGTTGAACAAGACCGAGCCGCACACGTTGATCGAAATCCTGGAAGAAGCCATTGAGCCGTGGCTGAAATCCAACGGCTACCTGCGGTAATGGTTTACTCGGAATCGGCAGGAGCGGGGAGGGCAGCGACCTCCGCCAGCGGCAATTCCCCCTGCCGACTGGCGTCCTTCAAGTGGTAGGATTTGACGAAGGCGAGGCGGTCGCCGTTGAACATGAACCGGATGTTGACGAAGAAAACGCCGTCGCTGGGGCTGCGGTAGAGGAATTCCTTTTCCAGCAGTTCCCGCACGCCACGCTGATAGGTGCGATCGCTGATACCGTGGTCCTTGGCGACGTACTGATTGAGTTTGATTTCATCCCTGCCGGGGTTAGCCCGCATTTCGTGGTAGACCAACTCGAAGACCTGGATGCCGGTTTTGGACAGGCCCGCCGCCTGCTTGATGCCGTCGAGGAACAGTTTGACGAACCGGGTCGTATCGACTTCCTCTTCCCACCAGAACCCCATGCCACCGATGCCCTTCAACTCGCCGGTGGTGTTGTCCACGATAACGGAACCTCTACCACCCGGCACGTTGATTCGCTTGGTCCGCGTAGGCAGCCCATTCGTTTGCGGCACGCTGGGATTCGTGCGGTAGACCGGGAATCCCCGCTTTGTCGAAAGCTGATTCTCAGGAATCTCCACAAACTGGCGCTCAAGCGTCATTTTCATCCTCCATTTTTGTCACTAAACAGTCAGGGGTATGGCAGATAAACGACAAAAGCGCAAGCACATTTTGTCGGTTGACCGACCGATCTTGACGGTTGACTGCCTGATTTTGTCGTTTTGGATCGAGGGAAATCAAACGGTTATGCCATTCCCTTTTCTTATACTAAATGCACCTTCTGATTCACCCGCCGCCGCGCAATGCAATTGAGCGCCGTAGGCGGCGGGACTGGATTACTTGATCTAATCATGCCCAAAAGAACCCGCCATCCTGTGGATAACTCTCAGGAGGTCAGGGGATTTCAAGCCAATCGCCACTGCTTTGCCGTGTGGAAGGAAAGCCGCTTGGCAGAATGAGACCTCACCCTCGGCACCGGCATAGCCCAAAATCCAATTCTGAGGGCATACAGATAGGCAATTCAGCCTTGATGGTCATTAGGCAGCCGATGTACCAGGCCAATGCTCACTACCCACAAATCCAGCTTCGAGGTATCCACATCCGTTGACTTGGCGTATCCTCAGTGATACCGAAGGTTCGATTATACTGGCGGAACTTCAGGGATTTTTCGCATGAACGAACCCACCATCACCTGTCCGAAGTGCAAGACGGAGATCAAGCTCACCGAATCGCTTGCGGCGCCGCTATTGGAATCCACGCGGCAGCAGTACGAACAGAAGATGGCCCAGAAAGAAACCGAGATTGGCGCTCGGGAAGCTAAGGTCCGGGAACAACAGGCCACCTTGGTCAAGGCCCAGGAGGAAATAGACCAACGAGTTGCCGAAAAACTGAAATCCGAGCGCTCAACCATTGTGGCCGCCGAGGCCAAAAAAGCCCGCGAAGCCCTTGGCGACCAAATCACCAAGGTTCAGCAGGAGAAGGCGGCGACCGACGAACTCCTGAAGGATCGGGACGCCAAGCTGGCCCAGGCCACCAAGAACGAGCTTGAATTGCGAAAGGATCGCCAGAAGCTCCAGGAGGAAAAGGAACAGTTTGAACTTGATATGCACCGGGCAATCGACGCCGAGCGGGGGAAAATCCGCGAGGCAGCGCTGAAGGACGCGGACGAGCAATCCCGTTTCAAGCTTGCCGAGAAAGAAAAAACCATTACCGACCTGCAAACCAAGTTGCAGGATGCGTTGCGCAAGGCAGAGCAGGGATCGCAGCAACTTCAGGGTGAGGTCCAGGAATTGGAACTGGAATCGCTTCTGCGGGCGAAGTTTCCACGCGATACCATCGAGCCGGTGCCCAAAGGCGAGTACGGCGGCGACGTGTTGCACCGCGTGTTCGGGCCAGCGGGTCAACTCTGCGGAACAATATTGTGGGAATCGAAGCGCACCAAGAACTGGAGCGATAGTTGGCTTCCCAAACTCCGCGAAGACCAGCGTGCCGCCAAAGCCGAGATCGCCATCGTGGTATCGGCGGTGCTTCCCAAACACATCGACATTTTTGACCTTTCCGATGGCGTTTGGGTAACTGAGCCACGATGCATCGTTCCCATCGCCATAGCGCTTCGGCAATCATTGATTGAGCTTGCCGGTGCGCGCCAGGCGAGCGATGGTCAACAGACGAAGATGGAAATGGTGTACCAATATCTCACCGGCCCGAGGTTCCGGCTGCGTATTGAGGCCATTGTCGAGAAATTCTCTGACATGCAGGAAGACCTCGACAAAGAACGCAAAACGACGACGCGGCTATGGGCCAAACGCGAACAGCAGATTCGAGGCGTGATCGAATCGACGGCGGGAATGTATGGTGATTTGCAAGGCATAGCCGGAAGGACGCTGCAGGAAATAGAAGGGTTAGACATCAAGCTACTCCCGGAGGGTGACGCAAATCAAACTGCGTAGGTCGAGGGACAAATATTCTCATAGGGAGCAGCAATGGCGAAGAAAGCAGCGGTCGCAGCGGAACCGGTAGCTGAGCTTACGAAGGACGGCAGCCCACGACCGAGGTTACACAAATTGGTCGTTCGGAATTTTCGATGCATTGGTAACACTCCAATTGAAATAGAACTCGACGACATTGTCGTCCTCGTAGGACCGAACAATGTTGGAAAAAGCTCGCTATTGCGCGCATATGAAGTAATCATGTCTCACGGCTCAGCGGCGGGCCAGCTCAGTCTTGATGATTTTCCCAATGGAGTCGTTACCGATTCGGAACTTCCAGAAATTGAGCTTCACACGGTTATTTTTGATAATGCGCCGGGAGATCGGTGGATTTCCAAGGACAGCACCGGCGACTTGTTTGTTCGCGAGCGATTCCGATGGACAAAGCCAGGTCCTGCAATACGTGAAGGTTTCGATGTCACAAAAAATGACTGGGACTCCCAAGTTCCCTGGGGTGCTCCAAACGTAGCAAAGGCTTATCGAGCACAGCCTCATCGCGTTGACGCATTCGCGTCGCCCGATGTCCAAACACAAGAGATTCTGAAACTCCTAACGGCATACATCACAGATCGGGTAAAGAAGCATAAGGCGTCGCATGCCGATGGCACGGAATCGAAGTACAGCCAACTTCTTCAGGGGATCGGAGATTTTCAGAAGGAACTTGTCGCGGATGCGAAAGAACAAATCGTTAGGGTAGAAGACAAGCTTACGAAAGCAATCGCGGATGTGTTTCCGGGATACAAAGTTGAATTCGATGCCCGACCTGAAGACGATCTCGAGAAATGCCTAAGCCTTTTCAAGGGTAATCCGCGTCTTCTCATGGGGCCGGATCATGGCTATTTGAGCACCATTGATCGCCAAGGCAGCGGTGCTCGGCGAACATTGCTGTGGACGGCACTGCGAATTATTGCCGATTCAGAAGGTGAGGATGATGGCGGATTAGGACGACCTCACGTTCTCCTTATGGATGAACCGGAATTGTGCCTACACCCGAACGCGATCCGTGAAGCCTGTCGCGTACTGTATGACCTGCCAAAATCCAAACGATGGCAAGTTATGATCACGACCCATTCCCCAGTATTTATCGACTTTTCTCGCGACAATACAACGGTTGTACGTGTCGAACGAGGAGCAAATGGTGTTGAGGGGACGACGGTATTTCGTCCCTCCCGAATCAATCTAGACCAAGAGGATAAAGCTAATCTGAAACTCCTGAATATCTGCGACCCTTATGTAGCTGAATTCTTTTTCGGCGGAAGAACCGTCATCGTTGAAGGGGACACCGAATATACGGCTTTCAAGTATGCGATTGCGAGCCAGAATGGAAGGTTGAAGGATATACATATCATAAGAGCGCGCGGCAAAGCAACGATAGTGTCGCTAGCGAAAATACTTAACCACTTCGGGGCGGCATACGCGATCTTGCATGATAGCGATGAACCGACCATTCAAGGCCGAAAAGCAAAAAAGCAGATGGCAAATCCCGCCTGGACGACAAATTCGTCGATCCTCGCGGTGGTTAATCCGAAGGCAAATGGCGGAAATGTCAGGTTGCTCGCCTCCGTTCCCAATTTTGAAGTCGCCTATTTCGGGGAAGCTGTCGATGCTGAAAAACCGTACAATGCACTCGTGAAGATCAGCGGCAATAGCGCCGCGCTAGAGGTGATCGTGAACTTGTTGAATGCCCTGATTGACCACCAAGCCGCACCGCCTCAGAACTGCGTCGAATGGACCGATGTCGCTATGCTTCAAACAGCGCTAAATGCTCACAACGCGACGAGCGATTAGTTTGCTAGCACAGTCGCTTGATCGAGCCCTTGGTCGTTGCATTGACAACTCTATCACCGACGGATAGACATGACGGCTCATCAAGGAGCACATTTCCGTGGTCTATCGCCGGTCACACGATATTGAAATGCGACTGGAGGAGGTGCTCCGCTTAATCCGCGGCGGCGGGTACGCCACGCCCGCGTTGGCGAAGTCCCTTCGGGTTTCGATTCCCACCATCTCGCGATGCGTCACTGCCCTTCGTGAGCGCGGACACGACATTCGTGCCGTCAAGCACGCCGACGGGTGGCAGTACGTTCTTCACAAAGTGGCAACGCAGCGGAAACAGAATTCTAAGGGTGAATCGAGCGACGTTTCCGGGGACATTCGCCGATGACCAACTACCATGCCAAATATCTCGCCCATGAAATCACCCGCCGATGCGCTTCTGACAGCATCGAGAAGCTGACGGCGGTCTTATCAGACGCCCAAGTTGACCTGAATCCGCATCAGATCGACGCCGCATTGTTCGCATTCAGGAATCCGCTTTCCCGTGGCGCGATCCTTGCCGACGAAGTCGGCTTGGGAAAAACCATCGAGGCCGGACTGCTCATTGCCCAAATGTGGGCTGAGCGGAAACGCCGTATTCTCGTTATCGCTCCGGCCAACTTGCGTAAGCAATGGAGCCAGGAACTTGCCGACAAGTTTTTCCTGCCGTCCTCAATTCTCGAAAACCGGACATTCAACGAAGCGGTCAAGGCCGGGAATCTCAACCCGTTTCAGCAGAATTCAGTTGTCATCTGCTCTTACCAGTTTGCGAAAAAGTCTGAGCCTTACATCCGGCAGACCCCGTGGGATTTGGTCGTGATCGACGAGGCCCACCGCCTCCGCAACGTCTACAAGCCGACGAATAAGATCGCAAATGCGATCAAGCAGGCCGTCGCACCGTTCCGTAAGGTGCTTCTGACGGCGACGCCCCTCCAGAACTCGCTTCTGGAGTTGTACGGGCTTGTAAGCATCATTGACGATTTCGCCTTCGGCGACTTGAAGGCATTCCGCGCTCGTTTTACCCGGCTCGGCGATAACGAAGATTTCCATGAACTGAAGGAACGCCTCGCACCCATCTGCAAGCGAACGCTTCGCAAGCAGGTTCTTGAATACGTTCCCTACACCGACCGTCACGCACTCGTGCAGGAATTCATGCCGAGCGAAGAAGAGCAGCGCCTTTACGACCTCGTTTCCGACTACCTGCAACAACCCGCCCTTTACGCATTGCCCGCGAGCCAGCGTTCCCTGATGACGCTGATCCTCCGCAAACTGCTGGCGTCATCGACCTACGCTATTTCCGATACGCTTCAAGGACTGGCAACCAAGCTGGAAACAGCCGCCGCCGCGTCCGAAAAGGTCGATTCGCCGCCGGATAACCTGCCAGAGAATGTTGAGGCGTTCGATGAGTTGGCCGACGAGTGGGAGGAAGACGATGAGCCAGGCCCAAGTCAACCCGGCTACACGCCCGAGCAACTCGCAGGACTGAAAACTGAGATGGCCAAGCTCCGCGAGTTTCACGCACTCGCCAAGTCAATAGTGCGAAACTCGAAGGGCGAAGTGCTGCTGACGGCACTCCGCAAGGGATTTGCCGAAGCCACTAAGGCCCAGGAACGCCAAGGGAGCGCCGCGCTGCAACAGAAGGCGATCATCTTTACCGAATCCCGGCGCACGCAGGAATATCTGTATCGGATTCTCGAAGAAACCGAATTCGCCGGAAAGGTGATGCTATTTAATGGCACAAATACCGACCCCGGATCAAAGGAGATTCTTCGCCGCTGGCAGGCGAAGTATGCCGGAACAGACCGCATATCCGATTCCCCCGCAGCCGATATGCGAGCCGCTTTGGTCGATCATTTCCGCGATTCCGCATCAATCATGATCGCGACGGAAGCCGCCGCCGAAGGCATTAACCTTCAATTCTGCAATCTCGTTGTCAATTACGACCTGCCGTGGAACCCGCAGCGAATCGAGCAGCGAATCGGGCGGTGTCATCGCTATGGGCAGAAGTGTGACGTGGTTGTCGTCAACTTTCTCAACAAGAGCAACGCCGCCGACCTGCGCGTCTATGAGTTGCTCGCCGAAAAGTTTCAACTTTTCAATGGAGTGTTCGGCTCCAGCGACGAAGTGCTGGGGGCTGTCGAATCCGGCGTCGATTTTGAGAAACGCATCGCGTCTATATACCAGAAATGCCGCACACCGGAGCAGATTCAATTCGAGTTCGACCAGCTTCAGAAGGAACTTGATGCGGACATTACCGCCGGTCATCGGGACGCGAGAGAGAAGTTGCTCGACAACTTCGATCAGGAAGTGGTCGAGAAGGTCCGCGTCGAAAGCGAAGGGTTGCTCAATACTTTCAACGAACGTCTCTGGCGATTGACCAAGCATGTTCTGCGCGGACAAGCAGAATTTGATGAAGCCAAGTTCAGCTTCTTCCTGACTCGCAATCCATTTCCCGCAGAGACCATAAATCCCGGCCCGTACCGCCTTGGAAAAAACGTGGAGGACGCCAACACCTACCGAATTGGTCATCCACTCGCCCAGCGAGTCCTTGACCTTGCTAAGGCGGTATCAGTGCCATCAGCCGAAGTGACGTTCAGTTACACGAACGCCCGCAAGAAGATTGCCGTCCTGACGCCCTTCGTCGGGCAATCCGGTTGGCTTACCTGCGCCCTTGTTACGGTGCAGTCATTCGACACTGAAGAAATACTAATTCTCTCCGGTGTCGCGGATGGCAACACCGTGCTGGATGACTCGCAATGCCGACGGCTCTTCGATCTTTCCGGTAGCGTCGGCAAAGAGCTTGGCGCCCCTGGGACGGTCGTATCCCAACTATCCGATGCCGTTACCAGGCAGCAGGCCGAGTGTTTGGCGACCATTGCCGCCAAGAACGGCAATTGGTTCGACTTCGAGATGCAGAAACTCGACCATTGGGCCGACGACCGGCGAACGACGCTTAAAGCTGAACTCGACGAATTCGACCAGACCATCAAGGAAACGAAGAAAGCCGCACGCCTCGCTCCAAACCTCCCTGAAAAACTGGAGCTTCAACGCAAGCTCCGCACGCTGGAGGTCAAGCGCGACGAGGCATGGCGGGCATACGATGCCGCCAGCCGGGACATCGACCGGCAGAAAGACAGCCTGCTCGATGAAATTAGCCGTCGGCTGAGCCAGAAGACTACTTGCGAAACGCTTTTTACCCTGCGATGGAGACTTGAATGAGCCAGAACGCCTCTACGAGAACAATCACTGAACCCGAGAAGCTGGATCTTCGCTCGCAGGACATTGTAGCCGACAAGGTTCAGGAACTCCTACGCCTATTCCCCGAGATTCGCACGGAAGGCGGAAAGCTCGACTTCGACCGTCTGAAACTCGTGCTGGGTCAGTCGGTGGACGTTGGAAAGGAACGCTTCGGCATGAACTGGCCGGGCAAGGCCGATTGCTTCAAGACCATCCAAGCCCCGAGCGTCGGCACACTTCGCCCGTGTCCCAAAGAGAGTGTTAGCTTCGATACTACTGAGAACCTCATCATTGAGGGCGACAACCTCGAGGTGCTCAAGCTGTTGCAGAAGTCGTATCTAGGCAGAATCAAGATGATCTACATCGATCCGCCGTACAACACGGGCAACGATTTCATCTACCCGGACAACTACAGCGAAAATTTGCAAACCTATCTTGAATATACCGGCCAAGTCGATGCGGAAGGTGCAAAGTTTGGAACAAATACCGAGTCGGATGGACGCTTTCACTCTAAGTGGCTGAACATGATGTATCCGCGACTTTATTTAGCCAGGAACCTGCTTCGAGAGGACGGCTCCATCTTCATTAGTATCAACGACGCTGAAATTGATAATCTGCGAAAGCTGTGCAACGAGGTGTTTGGCGAAGAGAATCTGGTCGCAACACTTGTCTGGGAGAAATCAAAGAAAGGTGATGCGAAACTCATCGCTACAACGCATGAATATGTCCTTGTTTATGCTCGCAGTAAGTCGGCGTTAGTTGAGGATGGAACATGGCGGCGGAAGAAGCCGGGTGCCGACGAAGTGTTGGCGGAATACGACAAGTTGCGTCAGGAGTTTGGCGACGATCATCAAGCGATCATACTGGCGATCAGAGAGTGGTATTCATCGCTGCTGAAAGACGATCCTCGTCGTAGCCATGAACATTACCGATGGTCTGACAAGCGTGGTTTGTACTTCGCAGATAATTTTGCTGGTCCGGACGATGGCCGTGATTCGCGACCCCGATACGACATCATCCATCCCGTTTCAGGCAAACCATGTAAAAAGCCCTCTACAGGTTGGCGGTGGGATGAGGCAAGAACTTCGGCTGCGTTGGCTGCTGATCCTCCGCGTATCCATTTCGGGCCTGACGAAACGACCATTCCGTGTCGGAAGAGTTATTTATCCGACATTAGCCACGAACCGTTTGCGTCCGTTTTCTATCGGGACGGACGGGCAGGCACTTTGGAGCTAGAAAAGCTCGTCGGGAAAGGATTGGTTGAGTTTCCGAAAGATAAGGAAGTGATGAAGGACTTTATCGAGATAGCGGGAGACCAGGAGAGCATTGTCCTTGATTTCTTTGCAGGCTCAGGAACCACAGCCCAAGCTATCCTCGAAATGAACAAGCACGATGGCGGCAGGCGACGATTCATTCTGGTTCAATTGCCTGAGCCGACGGATCGTAAAGATTACCCTACAATTGCCGAGATCACAAAAGAACGTGTACGGAGCGTTACAAAAGTCCTTCATGAATCCGAGAAGGACACGCTCAAATTTGACGCCGTATCGGCCGACCTTGGCTTCCGTGTCTTCAAACTGGCCGAATCCAACTTTACTACATGGGATGCACAGGTCACTCACGAAGCCAACGCCCTTGAGAAACAGCTTGAACTTCACGTTGATCATATTCGCGATGAGCGAACCTCTGACGACATCCTTTATGAACTGCTGCTCAAGAGCGGTTTCCCGCTGACGACCAAGGTCGAAAAGGAGTTTTTCGTGGGAAAGACCGTCTATTCGGTCGCGGGTGGTGCGCTGATGATTTGCCTTGAGAAGCCCCTTTCGCTCGAACTCATCCGTGCCATTGCCGACCGAAAGCCTGAGCGCGTTGTTTTACTGGACGAGGGCTTTTCCGGGAACGACCAGTTGAAGTCGAACGCTGTGCAGACGTTCAAGACCAAAGGCGTCACTAGCTTCAAGACCGTGTAGGAGGTGCATGATGAGCGAATCTGACAATCCAAACGAAGGCGAACTCATCCTGTACCAGACGCCGGAGGGGACCGTCCGGATTGAGGTGCTGTATGAGTCCGACACCTTCTGGCTTGACCAGAAAAAGATTGCCGCGCTCTTCGGGGTGGATTTGCGGACGATAAGCTATCACCTGAGCGAGATTTACGCATCCGGCGAGTTACAGCAGGATCGAACTCTCCGAAAAAATTGGAGAGTTCAAACCGAGGGTGGCCGCAAGGTTCGCCGGGAAATTGAGTTTTATAATCTCGACGCGATCATTTCTGTCGGATACCGGGTGAACAGCACTCAGGCCACACAGTTCCGCATCTGGGCCACCCAGACGTTGCGAGAGTTTATCGTCAAGGGCTTCGTTCTGGACGACGAGCGCCTCAAGCTCAACAAGCGATTTGGCAAGGACTATTTCGACGAGTTGCTGGAACGTATCCGTGAAATACGGGCCAGCGAGCGCCGCTTCTACCTCAAGATCACCGACATTTATGAACAGTGCAGCATCGATTACGACAAGGATGCCGAGATCACAAAGATTTTCTTCAAGACCGTCCAGAACAAGCTGCACTGGGCCGTCACCGGAAAGACCGCCGCCGAGATCATCGCGGAACGTGCCGATGCGAAAAAGCCGTCGATGGGCCTGACGACGTGGAAGAATGCCCCAAAGGGGAAGATTCATAAGTCGGACGTGGCGGTGGCAAAGAATTACCTTATCGAGCAGGAGATCAAGGAACTGGAACGCGTCGTCGGCATGTATCTCGACTATGCCGAGAATCAGGCGGCACGTCAGATTCCGATGAAGATGACTCATTGGGTTGCACGGCTCGACGCATTTCTGAAATTCAATGAATACGATGTCCTCACCAATGCCGGTTCCGTGTCGGCAGAGGTGGCAAAACGTCTGGCTGAGGAACAATACGAAACCTTCCGCGTCACGCAAGACCGCGCTTTTGAAAGCGATTTCGACAAAGAGATTAAGCGGATCGAGAAGAAGACGAAGCGGCGTAAGGAGGACGGCAAGTGAAGCTGCAATTTGACGCCAATCAGCCTTACCAGCTTGATGCCATCGCTGCCGTGACCGACTTGTTCGAGGGACAGCCGCAGGGCGCACCCGAGTATTCCGTCATTCAAATGGGCGATTGGGGCGGCATGTTTGCCGGGCAGGAACGCACTGAGCTTGGCGTCGGCAATCAAATTCTGCTTTCCGCTGACACGCTTCTGGGCAACGTGCGTACCGTTCAGGCACGCAATGACATCGACGTGACTGACCCAAAGACGCCGCTGGCGGAGTGGGAACTCTTTGATACGGCAGTGAATGCCGCCCGGACGTGCCCGCACTTCTCGGTCGAAATGGAGACGGGGACCGGCAAGACCTATGTTTACCTTCGCACAGTGTTTGAGCTATCGCGCCGGTTCGGATTCCAGAAATTTATTGTCGTTGTGCCGAGCGTGGCCATCCGTGAAGGCGTGCTGAAGAACATCGAGATCACCGCCGAGCATTTTCGGGCGATCTACAACAACCTTCCATTCGAGCATTTCGTTTACGATGCCAGGAAGGTAAACCGGCTTCGCCAATTTGCGGTCAGCAACACGCTTCAGATTCTCATCATCAATATCGACGCCTTCCGCAAGAACTTCACCGGCACCGAGGCCGAGCAGAAGAGCAATGTCATCTATAAGGAAAGCGACAAACTCTCCGGCAGACAGCCCATCGAGTTCGTCCAGGCGGCGAGGCCAATCGTCATCATCGACGAGCCGCAGAGCGTCGATTCGACCGACAAAGCCCAGGAAGCCATTCGATCCTTGAATCCGCTTTGCACGCTGCGCTATTCGGCTACGCACCGGAATCCGTACAACCTCGTCTATCGCCTTGATCCGGTGAAAGCGTTCGAGCTTCGGCTCGTCAAGCAGATCGTGGTGGCCAGTGCCGCGGCAGACGGAGGCGCGAACGACGCTTTCGTTCGCATCGAGAAAATCGATTACAAGCCCGCGATCAAAGCCAAGGTCCGCATTCATACGCAGACGCCGGACGGACCGAAGGAGAAATCATTTACCGTCAAGAACGGTGCCGACCTGTTCCAGCTATCCGGCGAACGTGTCGCGTATGAGAACGGTTACGTTATTGCCGAGATCAACGCCGAGCCGGCCAACGAATACGTCCGGTTCAATAACGGACGTGTTCTGAAACTGGGTGAGGAAAGCGGCGGGATGCGTGACGACGTGTGGCGCGCGCAAATCAAGCACACCGTCAAAAAGCACTTGGAGAAGGAGCTACAGCTTCGCGGGCGAGGAGTGAAGGTGTTGAGCCTGTTTTTCATCGACCGCGTAGCGAACTACCGCGATTACGACAGCGCTGGGCAGCCAGTGAAAGGCAAGTTTGCCGCGGCGTTCGAGGTGGCACTCGCCGAGTTTGCGAAGGATGCACGCTACGGACATTTGGAATGGCTCAAGCTGCCCTTTGAACGCCTGCACAACGGCTATTTCGCATCGGACAAGAAAGGCGTGTTGAAGGACACTCGCGGCGACACCCAGGCCGACGACGAGGTTTATAACCTCATCATGAAGGAGAAGGAGCGGCTCCTGTCGGAGGACGAACCGCTGCGCTTCATCTTCAGCCACTCCGCCCTACGCGAGGGCTGGGACAATCCTAACGTCTTCCAGATTTGTACGCTGAACGAAACCCGCAGCGCCATGAAAAAGCGGCAGGAGATCGGGCGCGGGCTGCGCCTGCCGGTGGACCAGAACGGACAGCGGGTGTTCGACGACTCAATTAACAAGCTCTTCGTCATGGCCAACGAGAGCTACGAGGACTTCGCCAAGGCGCTTCAGAGCGAGTATGAGGAAGATTGCGGCGTCACGTTCGGCAAGGTGCCGCTCACGGCGATTGCCCGAATCTCACGGGTCGTTGATGGCGTGGAGCAGCCTATCGGTCGCGAGACTGCCGAAGTCATCCGCACAGCCCTCGTTCAGCAGAAAATGCTGGACTTGGAAGGCCGTATTCAACCGGCCTTCGATCCGAAGAAGCCCGACTTCAAGATTGAGCTTCCGGAAGGACAAAAGGAATTGGCGCCGGCAGTGATCGACTTGCTAGCGTCGTACCAAATAGAGCGACACATCCGAAAGGACAAGGATGAAGGCGTGAATCGGCTGAGAAAGGAAGTGCAACTCAGCCCCGAGTTCATCGCCCTGTGGGAGCGCGTCAAACCCAAGACGATTTATCGGGTGGAATTCGAGACCGACACACTGGTCCGCCGAACCGTCGATGCGATCAAGCGGATGGAGAAGATCGTGCGTCCCAAGATTCGCGTGAGCGCCGGACAAATCGACGTGAAACGCGGCGGCATCGTCACGACCGCATTAAGCGTGGCGGAAGAACGCGTGGCCGTGGATTCATACCCTGTGCCGGATGTTCTGGCCTATTTGCAAAACGAAACAGAACTCACTCGCTCGACGCTGGTTCGTATCCTGAAGGAATCGGAGAGGCTGACGGAGTTCTTCGCCGATCCGCAACGGTTCATGGATGCCGTCGCCAATATCCTGAAGCATGAGCTTCACCGTCTACTGGTCGACGGGATCAAGTACGAGAAGATCGCCGGTGCCGGCCCGGAGGCCGAGTGGGAGATGATGCTGTTCAAGAACGAGGAACTCATCAACTATCTCAATGCCTTGGCGGTCAATCATTCGGTGTACGAGTACGTCGTTTATGAATCGGAGGTTGAACGTGAATTCGCCAGGCAGTTGGATACCCGAACTGACATAAAACTCTTCGTGAAACTGCCGGGCTGGTTCGAGATCGACACGCCTGTCGGCAAGTACAACCCCGATTGGGCCATCGTCAAACATCTTGATGAGACGCTGTACCTTGTCCGGGAGACCAAGAGCACGAAGGATTTCCTAAAACTCCGCACGAGCGAAGCGGATAAGGTACGATGCGGCCAGAAGCATTTTGAGACGCTCGGTGTGCCGTTTTCCGTTGTGGTGTCGGCTCATGAAGTATAGCGATGCAATCGCAGTCATCGAGGACCTCGCGGTAAACATCAAGGTTTCAGGAATAACGGCGTCACAGCCAGGAGGGTAGCCATGTGGTCGGACAACGAAACTGAAATTGACTTGCTCGGATTCGAGCATCTGGTGACAGCAGTCACTTCAATCGTCAATAATGAGACGTTGCTGCCGGCAACGATTGGAGTCTACGGGGATTGGGGCAGCGGAAAATCTAGCCTTCTGAAAATGATTTCGCAGCAGTTCGAGGGAAAGGATGGAGTGCTGCTGCTCTCCTTCAACGGCTGGTTATTCGAAGGATTCGACGACGCGAAGACCGCGTTGATGGGCACGATCCTTGACGAGATCATCTCTCGCAAGCTTGTCAGCACCGAAGTCAAAGAGGCTGCCAAGCGCCTTGGTTGGAAGCTACTCAAACAAGTTGACGTCATGCGAGTAATGGGTTTCGCGGGTCGGACAGCGATGGCTGGCCTCGCTGGCGGTATTCCCGGCGCGCTGTTGAGCATCGGGAAGGATGCCGTCTCAGGAATCAAAAACGTGAGTGAGAAAGGGGGCGACGCTAAGCTCACGGTCGAGGAGATCGCGGCTCAGTTCAAGGAGAACTCCGAAGATGGTGTGCGTCGCGGTATCCGAGAATTCCGAAAGGACTTTGCGGACCTGCTGAAGGAGTCCGGCATTACGAAGCTGATCGTTGTCATCGACGATCTCGACCGTTGCCTGCCTGAAACAATCTTAGAGACGCTCGAAGCAATTAAGCTGTTCCTCTTCGTCCCGCGAACAGCCTTCATCCTTGGGGCCGACGAGCGGCTCGTGAAGTACGCAGTTCGCCGCCGTTTCCCCGAACTGCCCGGCCAACTCGTGGAGGTCGGTAGTGACTATCTCGAAAAGCTGATCCAGTACCCGATCTACGTTCCCCCCCTAGGACGAGGGGAAATGGAAACGTACATAAATCTGCTCTTCGCCAAGTTGGCGGGGGTTAACGATGCCGACTTCGAGGCGGCGCGCAAACAAGCGGTGCAGTGTGACCCGAACGCACTTCTCGACGTGCGCTTCAACTACGCGATTGCCAAGGCGCTTCTGAAAGAGCGGACGCCACCGGGCTTAGATGAGAGCCTAGCGACGGCACAACGCATAGCGACCGTTTTTGCCCGTGAATCAGGGAACCCTCGTCAGTGCAAACGGTTCTTGAACACATTGATGCTAAGACTCGTCATGGCCAAGTCGCGGAACGTGGAACTCAAGCAGCGTGTGCTTGCCAAACTCATGTTGCTGGAACGGTTCCGGCCCGAGTCGTTCCGCAGCCTAGCGAATGCCCAGGCGAAACAGGCGGGGAAACCTAAAGAGTTGGCGCTTGCCGAGAAGATGCTGACTCACACGGATGCTTCCGCGACAGCAGCTTCGGATACGTCGGAAGAATCAAGAACGGATGGGCAGAGCAAAGCTGGAGGCAAATCGCCGCGAAAAAACAGGACCCACGCCGAGCCGTCAGATCAGTCCGATGAGGCAGATGAACCGGCGTCGCTTCCGCTGTGGCTTAGTGAGGAATGGATTCAAGAGTGGGTGCGCAGCGAACCACCGCTTTCCGATGAAAACCTGCAACAGTATTTCTTCTTCTCTCGCGACAAGGTCGGAGCGATGGCGAGTGCCACGCAACGACTAACCGCTCGCGCTCAGGAAGTGCTGGCGAAACTTGTTGGCGACAGCGAAGCGTACCGCAGAGCGGGACTTCAGGAACTTAAGCAGCTTTCGGGTGCTGACGCTGCCGGACTGCTCGATGCGCTCAGCGAGCGTGCACGCACCGAAGAGGGCGTCGAGGACGACAAGTCTGCGATTTTCGTGCTGTTGCGTTTTCCGGAAGTTCGGCCCGAAATGTTCGGCCAGGTTCTGACGCTGCTTAGCAACCTTCCTGATGCCCAGGTGCCGTTCAACGTCCCGCTCAAGCTTGTTGCACTCGCCTCCAACAATCCGACCCGGCGAGTGCCTGTTGAATCAATTCTCAAGCGATGGGAAAGCGGGGCTATTGACCCGCAACTCCGAAGCGGTGCGGCCGCAGCGATCAAACGGCTACGATGAACGTGGGAGAATAGCGTATGGGAACCTCAACTTCACACGGCGGCCCGAAAGACCGCCCACCACTGCTCCCGGATTGGGCGCTGCCAGCACCACTCCCTCCCGTTCCGCAGCCCGAGCCGATACCGATACCACCTGCCGATGGACCCGCGCCCCAAGCTCCATCCGACACCGAACAACCGATCCATCCAGCCGCTCCAGCACTGCATCCGACCCCGACCCCCACATACGGTCCGCTTACGGGGAAACCTCGCTGGACGAAGGCGGCTGGGAGTCTCGGACGCGTCGCCGCATCGGGCGGCTCTCGCGGCATGGGCCGCGCCGCGCAACGCTATGTGAGAGCGCGAGGTGGCTCCAAAGGCGCATCCGCGAGTTCGCCCGCTGGCCGGCGGGCAACTGCACGTTTCGCAGGGTTCCTTTCAGATGTGGCTCGCAATGGTTTTGCGGACGCCTTCACGAACCTTGGTCTCGGATCGGTCGTTGGACGTGATTTGGACAGCGTGATCGCTGCCGTGACTGATGTGGTTTGCCCCGCTGGGGCAGATCGGGAGGAGGTCGCCGCCCGTGAAGCAAGCACCGAGGCACTTGAAGAAGTGTTCGCCGACATCATTAGGACCGGAGCTGACATAAGCCAACTCGACGCCATGACAGCCGCTGGCGTCGGAAAAGCCATTGAGGCGATGGTTACGAGCTACATATATAATCGGTGGCTTGGAGACCTGGGGGTCAAAATCGAGGAGAAAGCGATTTCGCCCCAGCAGGCGGTCCGAGTCGAACGGCGGATGAAGGACTTCATTCGGGATGCCGTAAAGTTGGACCTTCAGCAAAAGGACCCATTGAAAGTGGATTGGCGCGGCGCTGAGGGCAAAGACCTGATGGGCCGAATTTACAGTGACGCATATGCCGTGATCGGGGGTGAACAATGATGTGGCATCTGATCGTGAACCTCGGTCCGACCGACGTGTATGCCCCGAACCTCAGTCCATCTGATGCAAGGCTACTCATTCCGATTGACCACCCCACAAGCCCGTGGTACGTCGGGAACGACACTGAGCGGGTACTCGCCGAAACGCTTGACACCCAGCCACACCCGGTCATCCGGGATCTGATCCGACTCGCAGTCGCCGTATATGCTGCCGACCTGCGTGTCCCGCGAAAGCGCACCGATGATAGATGGACACGAGACATGACGCTCTATATGCCTGTAAGCAACGTGAGCCTGTGGTCAAAAGCGCGTCCGTGCTTGTCCCGATTGCTCGATTTTCTCACCGGCGACCATTGGGATGTGAAGTTTCGAGATGCCGACGGCGCGCACACCCCCGCATCGGCAGCCGCCGCTCCGGTAGATGCGGTATGCCTCTTTTCTGGCGGGCTCGATTCACTTGTCGGGGCCATCGACCTTCTGGCCCAAGGCGGACGAGTCGCGCTGGTTTCGCATCACGGCTTGGGTGATAGCACGAAGTCAATCCAGACGCGTGTGGTCGCCGCGCTGCGGCAGGAGTTTGATGATCGGATCGTTCATGTGCCATTCTATGTGCATCCTGATCGCGGCAACACAAATGAGGGCGAGAATACGATGCGAGCACGCTCGCTCCTGTTCATGGCAATGGGGATCGCCGTTGCCAGCGTGATGGAGACCAAACCTACTCTTACAGTGCCTGAGAACGGACTTATTTCATTGAACGTGCCACTCACGGGCGCGAGAACCGGAAGCCTCAGCACGCGCACGACTCACCCGCACTACATAGAACTGTTCCGGAGGCTTCTTGCCAGTTTGAAGATCAGCGTCCCGATTGCCTTGCCGTACCGACACCTTACGAAAGGTGAAATGCTCGCACAGGTCAAGCACAAAGGCGCGCTTACCAAGACGGTATCGCTTACGATGTCTTGTTCGCATCCCACCGTTGGCCGATATAAAAAGCACACGCCCGGTAATCATTGCGGATACTGCGTACCCTGCATCATTCGCCTTGCATCGCTTAAGGCCGCCGGGATTGCCGACCGGAAGCCGGATTGTGATGTCGTGGCCAATCCTCCGTCGAATTCTAGTGAGAGCGTCCATGACGTTCGGGCATTTAGGATCGGCATTGAGCGGTTGAAGGGAAGCGACCCACGTTGCGACGTGTTCCGCGTTTTGCGCAGTGGTCCCATTCCTCCAGACGAGGCGAAGGCATTTGCCGCCGTATACCGTCGAGGCATGGCAGAGGTCGCGGTATTCCTTGGTATCCCCTTTCCGTGATGAGCCAGACCCCTGTGAAGTTAGTTGACGCACATTTTCACCTCGACCTGTATAAAGAGCCGTCAGCCATTCTTTCGGAATGCGAGACACGCGGTGTTTACACGATTGCCGTAACCAATGCACCTTCCGTTTTCGCGCACACACAGCGATTGGCAGGGCAAACAAAACATGTTCGGGCCGCTTTGGGGCTGCATCCCGAGCTTGTAGCGTCGCACTTTCATGAGCTTCCCGATCTACTCCGTCTGATGGAACAGACCAGATACATCGGCGAAATAGGGCTTGACCATGTAACATCTGATATGGCGCTCAGGCAGAAGCAGCGGGAGGTTTTCGAGGCAGTTCTTCTGCGCGCTGCCGACTTCGGTGACAGGATTCTTACTGTCCATTCAAGGCGTGCTGCTTCCGACGTGATCGCGTGTGTCGGGAATGCCTTCCCAGGCACCGTGATTTTGCATTGGTTTAGTGGCAGTCGGCGTGAACTTCACGCTGGCCTGGAGGCCGGTTGTTACTTTTCCGTGAACCCTGCCATGATCAAATCCAAGACAGGCAGCGCCTTGATTCGGGAGATTCCCCGGAATCGGTTGCTCACTGAAACCGATGGCCCTTTTGTCGAGGTTGATGGCCGACGTGCTTTGCCGTCCGACGTAAGATATGCTATTGACGGTATCGCGAAGCTCTGGAATGTCGATCCTGCCGAAGTCGCGTCTACGGTTTTGTCCAACTTCCGGGCAGTTGTCGAACCCCGCACCGCGCTTGAACAACCAGCAGAGTGATGGAGCGGTGGGGGAACTCCCGTCGGGATGCCTGTGAGTCGTCCGCAGCTTCTACTGAAACCATCCCATGCAACGCTTCTTGCGCTAGGTGCCTGTCCTGGACGTTCGGAAGAATGGCGTCAGATTACCTCGTCGGGCAACAGCAGAGCGGACTTCTCCAGCCTGTTAACCGGAAACACGAACAATTGCGAGGATCGCCGCCTGTAACGCTGCTGGAAGCCGGGACCACTTGGCAATGATTTCCGCCAATTCCAATGGTAGCCGTGCCGACCCCAAGGGCAAAACTGCACCGGATTCTGCACCGCATCGGGCAGCAACCGCTTGTTTCTCAGAGGATTCTTGAATATGTTCAAGTCCTGTATCGCCCATTGAATCTTCCTCGCAGGAATTCGCGTCTTGTCGCACCCCGTCGTTACTGCCGGCAATCTCTGAGCTTGCAGATTTCTCTTCCGAACATGGTGCGACTGCTTGCGAGGTGGAACGAGCAGATGCTGCACCGGCTTCTGTGCCCCCTTGAATTTCTGATGCTCCTGCCGCTTCCGCGAAATGTTCGGCGGTGATTTGAAGATAGTGGTCCCTCGCCACCACTTCGCTGTTGCCTGTCCAGGCACGCACTTCCACGCCTAAGCGGTGCTTAGGACATTTTGCACCGTGAAAATCAATGTCAGACACCCCTGAGTCGGGTGGTCCGCCAGCAGCGAATTCATGCGGCCGGCTTGCCAGCATGATTGCACGATGGACGACCTCTTGGCCAGATTGTCACGACATCGCTCAAACGGGTGAGCGCGCTAGCCAACAACGTTCCAAAATCTGCAAACCGGTGCGACTACATCAACGGAGGGCGCGCGGTGTAATGATAACGATCCGCATTATACGTCGCCTCGATCGTGCCAAGCGGGAACGAGCATCAACCATTGGTGGGCGTGAGTTGCGATCTGTTGTTCCAATACTTGAGCCCAATGCAACAGCGGCAGACTCTCATCTTCGCCGGCGGAGATTTGCACCGGCTCCTTTACCACGAGTTGAATGCCCCCGTCGGGGGTGCGGAGACTGAAGATCGGAACAATCGGAGCGCCGGTGGCGATCGCCAGTTTGATCGGCGCCAGCGGCAGCTCCATCTGGCCTCCCATGAAGGGAACGCAGCGGCCCTTCTGACCGGGGAGAACGCGGTCTCCCTGAATGACCACCACCTGATCGTTCAGCAGCGCCTCGCGCAGCTTGATCCAAACCGTCCATCCGTCGTCCAGCGCAGCTTCGTGAAGACCCAGCCGACGGCGCAGTTCGCCGCGCTGGCGTTCAAATAAGCCGACGGCATCCCGGTGGAACAGGACGTGGACGTTCTCTTCCACGGCGCGCAATTCCGCCATTGCCACTTCAAACGAACCCATGTGGGCGGTGACGACAATCATGCCGCGGTGAGCGGCGCGAGCCTGACGGTAGATTTCCCGGCCGCCGATCCATCGGACGCGCTTGCGCATTTCGTCGGGGGAGTCGCGGCAACTGCGAGCCACGTCGAAGCAGAACAGGTAGAAACTGCTCAACGTGCGAAAGAGGAGCCGCATTCGCTGAAATCGCGTTGCATCGGAGCCTAACAAATATCGGGCGTTGGATCGCGCGTTGCGGCGAACAGACGGAGAGCAGACGATGGCCAGCGCGCAGAGCAGCGGTCGCGCTGCCAGGGCGAGGCGCGGAATGCGCTCACAGATCCAAAAGAATTTTGCCAGCCAGAAAGCCGCTGCCGCCTGGCGAAGCCGCCGTTGCCATGATGGATCAGCGGTTTGCATGATTCGACGGCCCAGGCAGCGGCGAAGACTGCTGCAACGGAGGCGAAGACTGCGGCGCGGACGCAAGGGGGTGCGAGATCGCGGTGTCGGCGGGCACGGCCGGCTCGAGGGATTGCTCGTCGAAGCCGGTGTTAACGCGGATGTCCGAAAAAATGATGTCGGTATGATCGTCGTCGGGATCGATCGTTCGGACGGCCAGCGATAATCCGGTGTTCATTTCCAGCACAACGATCACTCGGCGAACATGCGATGCGAGCGTTGCATCGGCGGGGGTGAGCCGAAGGGCCAGCATGGTGACGGGATCGCGCCGGGGCAGATCGGCCAGGTCGCCGGGGTCGGCAAGCTCGATCGTGAAATGCTCCTTGATGGTTGATAACCGCGGCAGAGGCGAACTGAGCAGGTCGCTCATCCGCTGATCGATTGGGTAAATCTCCTCCGCTTTCTGGTCCGGGTAATACAGGCGAAGTTCGTCGCGATCGGCATACAAAACGATCGGCGCCGGCAACTGAGTATCCCAGCGGACGACCGAGCCGGCACCGCGCACCTGCCCCGATGAAATCAGCGGCTTGATGAGCAGCGCCGTGAATTTGCGCTGCTCGAAGTGCGCGGTGAGGTCTTTGATCCGACCCGCGGCCCGGTCAATCTGTCTCAATTGTTCGGGCAGGGAGGATGGGGCGGTCGTAGCGACGGCGAGCAGGATAATGCATCCGACGATTCTCATGGCTGGCGGGCGGCCGCCCAACTGAGCGCGATGGCTCCGCTTGCCACCACGGTCTGTCCGCATAGCGCCTTCACTTCATATTGGTTCAACGACCCGGCGACGCGTAAAAGGCGGGACTGCAAGATGATGTCGGCGGGCGGTGCGACAGCGGATTCATATCTTACGTCAACCTGCACCAATCGGCCGTCGCCGCCGGGCGCGTGGGCCGCGAGTCCGGAGATCTGGGCGAGCGCTTCGGCGATGAGCACGCCCGGCACGATCGGGCGGCCCGGGAAATGGCCGCGAAAGAAATCCTCCTGTCCCGATACCGTCCAGACGCCCTCAGCGGATCGACCCGGATCAAGGCGGGTGAGGCGTGATACAAACCGGAACGGCGGCTGATGCGGCAACTGTTGCAGTGCATCGGCTGCCACGGCAGTCTCAGTGGAAGGCGATTGGGCCTGCGATTGCCGCGCATCGAGTTGAGCCGTCACATGATTCACCAGTGTTCCGACGTTCTGAAAGACTTTTCTGCCGACATCCTCGCTGGCGATTCGAATGCCGAATTCCTTTTCTATGCTGGTAAGCATGAGCAGCACGTCCAGCGAGTCGATGTCCGCGGTGCCGCCGAAAAAGGGAGTGGACTCGTCGATGACAATGTCGCTTCCCAGCTTCAGATCACGGCGCATGATTGTTTTGACGCGCTCCGAGGTGGCCGTTCGGTCGGCCGCCTGCACGTCTCGGTTTGATTCATTGAGAGGCGTCAGAACGGTCATGGCCGCACCTCCGGCGAAGCGGGACCGCCGGGTTTAACGGCCGTGTATTCCGAGAAAACTCCGAACTCCGCCCACCAATGCGTATGAGACAGTCCGGCGGCGGTCATCGATTCGATGACCTTTGATGGTTCCACGCACTCGGTGACGGTGTCCCAGTAATAATCGAGCAGCAATTTGTCGGCGCGGGGATTCTCCCGGCCGCTTCCTGGCGACAAAAGGCGCGACACCATCGGCACCAGCCGCCGCACATAATCGCCCATCAGAGCACGCCGAAGTCTGTGACGCGGGGCGGTGATTTCAAGCATGAGGAGCCTGCCGCCGGGACGCAGCACCGAGATGAACTGCCGCAAGGTCTCAGTCAGATCGGACACATGGCGAAGCGCATACCCCATGCTCAAAAAATCGAAACTATTGCCAGCAAAAGGCAACTCCTCGGCGCGGCCGCGCACGAGCGGGATGTGCAGGGCGCTGGCCGCGCGGGACAACATTCCCGCGCTCGGGTCCACGCCGATCACACACCCATCATCTCCGACAATTCCGAGCGCTTCGCGAGCGACAAGGCCCGTGCCGACGGCAACGTCCAGTACCCTCATCCCATTTCGCAAGCCGGCGCGTTTGAGGGCCTGTCGGCGATACCATCTTCCGGCCCCAAGGGACATCAGATTTTCCAGACGATCGTAGTGGGCGGCGGCGTCGTCAAAAACTCGCTTGATGAATGGCCGTCTAAGCTCCTCGCTCCGGTAATAGCGCGGCAACACAGGATGCGGCCGCACCACAGGCGAGGGTGGACAATCGTGAGGCGACGTCACGCCACCAGCATAACGCCCCCCGTCACGCCGAACAATCCGCATCCGCCCCGAGGATGCTAACAGCGCTGCGGAGCCGCCGACTCGAATTATTTGACTCCCCGCCGCGCCCTGCTAGGGTTGTCTGGCCCGGCATTCGCCCGGCCTGATTCGGCGAGTGAAATATGGCGGACAGTTCTTTCTCGTCAACAACCGTTTCTTCCGTCATTATAGCGCCGACTTTCAACAATTTTGCGACGCTCGCGGATGTGCTGGAACGGTTGGGTCAACTGGGATTGCCGATCATCGTCGTTAACGACGGATCGACCGACCGAACGTGCGCCGTGCTGGAATCGTTCGCGTCGATTCAACTGCGCACACATTCCGTCAATCGCGGCAAGGCGGCGGCCATGCGAACGGGTTTTGAGGCGGCGGCGCAAATGGACTTCACGCACGCCGTGACCATCGACACCGACGGCCAACATGATCCGCGAGACATTCCGCGGTTGCTTGAAGAGGCGCAACGGTCGCCCCGATCGCTGATTCTGGGCACGCGGGCACGGCGCATCGCCGGCTATCCGGGGCGGAATCGATTGGGCCGCTGGATATCCAACGGGCTGGTATGGCTGGAATGCGGTCTGCGGCTGGATGACACGCAGTGCGGCCTGCGCGTCTATCCGCTGAGCTTGATCTTGTCCGCACGGAGCGCCGCGCCGCGCTACGGATTTGAAACTGAAATTATTACGCTCGCGGCGTGGATGGAATTCCCCGTCGTCCAAGTCCCGGTTCGCTGCACGTACGACGTGGACAATGGCCAAGTCAGCCATTTTCAACCATGGCGCGACAGCTTGCGGGCTGTCCGCATGCACGCCGGACTGCTTGCTGCCTCAGCGCCGCGGTTGCCGCTTCGGCTGGCCCGCGGGTTCCATCCGGCCGCGATCTGGCGGCAATTGCGCCGTACGCCCAGGAGCCGCAGGGAATTTGCCGGCGGCCTGGCAGTGGGAGTGTTTTGCGCCTGCCTTCCGCTCTATGGAATCCAGGCGGTGCTGAGTCTCCTGGGGGCGCGCATGATGCGGTTCAACCAACTGTCCGCACTGGTCGGATCACAATTGTCTTCGCCGCCGATTGGCGCGATCCTGATCGCGGCATCCATGGCGCTGGGCCATCTTTTGCTCAACGGCTCCTGGCCGGACGGGAGCGCGTGGAAGATGGCCCACGCTTCGATTCGGCCATGGGTGATGGTGCGGACGCTTGGCTTGGACTGGGCGCTGGGGTCGCTGGTGATCGGCGCGGTGTTGTCATTGATCACATACGTCGCGGTGCGAGCCGCGTTGGCATTCGGCCGGCCGCACGCGGGCCTGGATGCCGGTATCGCCGGCATAGGCGGCGCAGCCGAGCAACTGATCGAGCCGAACGGCGCGAAGGCCGCGGTCATGCAGAGCGCCGATCAACTGGCCCAGAGCCCTGATAGTCGCTGAGCGATCCCGATCGCGCGCACGCCGCAAACACGGATCAACGCCATCGTGCATCAGAAGAATGTCGCCCGGACCGGTGACCCGCGTCATGCGGCGGAGGATTGCGGTCGCCTCGGCGCTCAGACCGTCGCGGGCGCTCCGCGACCACGTCACGACCGTCTGTCCGGCGCCGCGCGCCGCATGGTGAATCGGCGCGGTTTTGAAACCCATCGAAGGCCGGAAAAACGCGGGCTTTTTGCCGATCAGATCCTCGATCAGACGATTGGTCCGCGCCACCTGCTCCTGCCAATATTTCCAGCCGCGGAACATGTCGAAATGACCGTGATCGAAGGTGTGATTGGCCACAATATGCCCTTCGGCATCCATTCGCCGCACAAGGTTGGGCCAGCGCGCTACATTTTGACCGATTACAAAAAACGTCGCCTCGACTCCCAGTTTGCCCAGAAGATCCAGAACGCGATCGGTGCTGCCGGCCGTGGGGCCGTCGTCGAACGTCAGGCTGACCCACGGATTGGTTCGATCCCGAGCCCGCCAGATCACTTTTCCCCAGAAACTGCTGGTGGACGCGAAGGTTCCATGTACTGCGGCAACCGCCAATGCGGTCGCCGAAGCAGCGGCGGCGAGGATGTCTCTTTCCGGGAGCATGGTTTTCGGTTCGCGAGTGGCCGCGCCAATCGGATCATGCTACTGTCTGTGGAAGACACATCAAAGGAGATCGTTCATGCACCGGGTACTTTTGACGGCACAACCGACAACCGAACGGTGGCCGGGCTTCATGCTTCGAGGCGCGAGATCGCTTGCGGCGGCCGCTCTCCTGGTCTTGATCGCCGCATCCGCGGGCTGCGCGTCCCGACCGACATCGCTGACTGTTCCGATGGTTCTGCAGCAGACAAACGACTATCGTCCGACGACGCTGGTTGGTCATTCCCTCAAGGTTTATGTTCAGCCTATCCATGATTTGCGGACTGTCACGGATCGAATCGGCGAGAACCGCGAGAATCCGGTCGTCGTGCCGATTCTTCCCGGCGGCGCGACGCCGCCCGTTTGGCTCGCCGATTCTCTCGCCAGCGAGTTGCGCCAAAGCGGAGTGAACGTCGTTTCCGATCCCGCCGCCGCTGATCGGCAACTCAGCGTGAATCTCAGCCAGTTCTGGGTGCAGGAATCGCCGGACTACCATGCGCAAATCTCGATCTCAGTGCAGGTTCTGGACTCGGGCGGCAAAGTTCTCTGGGGTGGTTCCGCCGCCGGCGACGACAGCACGTTCGGACGCAGCCTCAGCGTGGAGAATTACCAACAGGTGATGAGCAACGCGGCGATCAAACTGGTCGTAAATCTGGTTTCCAATCCCGGGTTTGCTCAAGCCGTGACCTCGCCGCCGGGTTGATCGGCTGGCGGCTCAATGGAGCCGGCCCCAAGCAGAGGACACAGAATGAAGATCGCACCCGCCAGGCACATCGCCGCGCCGGCGGCGACAACCAGCCCCAGCGATCGCAGCGCGGGGACGCTGGTGAAGATCAACGATCCATACCCCGCGATCATTGATGTCGCACAGACGCATACCGCGTGCGCGCCGCCGGCCAGCGAGGATTTCTTCCTGCCGCCGCGGGCCAGGCTTACGAGATAAATTCCGTAATCCACGTCAATCCCGATCAGCAGCGGCAGAGCGATCAGATTCATCAGGTTCAGCCGGATTCCCGCCAGGCGCACCAAAGCCGCCAGCGTCAGAAAGCCGAACGCGGCGGGGAGCAGCGAGAGAACCATGAGCCGGACATTGCGGAAATGCACGAGCAGGTACGCGGCGACAAGTCCCATGGCGATCCATAGCAAGCGCGGCAGTTCGACGCTCACGGCCTGCTCCGCGTCGTGACTGATGACCGGCAGGCCCGTGAGCACCGTCCCATGCAGCCCGGAGAGCGCCGACTGCACCGCGTCAATCGCTGCATCGCGCTCATTGCGGTCTTCCATCGCGTCGCGCAGGAAAATGATGGTGATGGCTTCCGTCTCGCCGTTGCCGGTCGCTCGGGGCAGAAGATCGTGAGACAGGCCGGGATAACGCCGCAGAGTCTGGATTCCCGGAGCGCCGGTCGGTTGCAAAAGAGTGCGCAGAAATGATTCATATCCAGCAATCGCGGCGGGGTTGAAGCCGGCTTCCGTTGCCGCCGCGTCAAAGCCGTGGGCCGCTTGATCCCCTTCGCCGGGGTGGATATTCGCCGTCCGAACGGCCACATCCACTGGATCGGGCAGCCAATTGGCCAGGCCATAGGTTCCGACAATTCCAGTATTCATCACGCTCGGTTTTGCGAGGCGCGTTTGAACCGCGTGCGCCAGGCTGACCAGACTCTTCTCGTCCGGCGCTTGCAGGTCCAGAAGCAAAACGCCCGGCGCGACGCCGAAGCGCCGGGCGATTTGGGTCTCTGTGTCCAACGCGGTGTTGGGGCGCGGGTGCATCGCGGTGAGATCCGATTCGGGCTGAATCAACCGGGCGCCCGGGGCGGCGATGATGCCGATGCAGGCCAGCATCGTGACGCCGGCGGCGGCATATAGACCCTTTCGATGACGATGCATCCATCGCAGGAGGGGATTCATCGTGAATCGGAATGCCGGCCGCACTCGCTTGCGGGGCAGAAGAACCAGCAGCGCCGGCCCGACCGCAAGCGCCGCGATGAAGCAGCCGCACAGGCCCAGTGTTCCCAGGATCGAAAAATCGCGCAGCGCTTTCACACTTGAGAAACCGATGGCAAGAAATCCGGCGACAGACGTGACAAACGCGGCGAAAATGGCGCCGCCGATGTCCGCGGCAGTCTGCTCGGCGGCGGCGCGGGCGGTTGCGCCGTTGAATCGCAAAGCCTCGAACCGCGAGAGGTACAGCACCGAATAATCGATTCCCATGCCCGCCAGAACGCCGCCGATCACCGCGGCAATCGGGCTGACCTGCCCGCGCAGAAACCCGTAGGCTCCAAATCCCCAGAATGTCCCGACCGCGACCGGAGCGAACGCAAGGCAAAACAACGGAATCGGCGTTGAGTAGGCCGCGATGAACAATAATAAAAGCAGGACCACCGATCCGGTGACGCTTTCGATGGCATCGCGGCGAATCGACTGCTGATCCTCCGCCGCAACGGCATACGCGCCGGCCAGAGAAATGTGAAGACCATCGGGAGCCGCTTCTTGCGCCGCGGCCCGGATCGCTTCGGTCAGTTGCGCGGCATAGGACAGATCGGTCGGCGGACGCCGGCCCAGCACGCGAATCAGAAGCGCATCAGGATTCGCGTTTGCCCGCACGGGGTTGGCGGCGGCCAGGCGCGGCAGGAGGAAGTCGTGCAGACTGAGCGGATCGGCCATGAGAGCCTTGGCAATCGCCCCGGCGCCGGGACCGGGTTGAGACAGCATGGCCAGATCCCTGGCTAACTGCGCGCGCATGCCGTGAGGTGAAAGGCGCTCCCGTGCCGCCGCCAGTTCAGCGTCGTTCAGATAGAACAACGCGTTCGGGGCCAGCTCATGCTGGATGAATTGCTCGGCGTCGGGGTCGACGCCCCAGACGACTTTCTCCGCCAACTGGCCGGCCGGGCCGGCGGAGACGGCCCTGGAGAATCGCTCGGCAAATGCCGGCAACCGATCGGGATCGCCTGTCACCAGAACCAGCAGTTCGTCGGCCGTGTCAAATCTGTCCAGGACGCGCTCCATGGCGTCGGCCGCGCGATCCCCGCGCGGAAACATTGCGTCGAGCGTTGCCTGAAAGCGCAGATGCGACGCTCCGATCACCGCCACGATGGTCGCCAACCCCGCCGCCAGCAGCGTGGCGCGCGGCCGGCGCACCGGAATCAGCAGGAGCCGCATCACGGTTGCTTCTTCGCTCCCGACGGCGGAACAAAAGCCCGCGGCGCCAGTTCGCTGTTGAATTGCACATCGCTGAATTCTACGTCGATCTCGCTGGAGTCATCGGCGTCCCGCGCCGCCAATTGAATCGGCCAGGCAATCCCCTGCAACTGGCGGTAGTTCGACAGGTCCAAAGAAAATCGCGTCTTGCCCGTGGAGTCGCGCAGGGTGAAGCGCTGGGCGGCGGCGGTGGCGGCGTCCACGTCGCAGACAACGCTCGCGCCGTCGCTCTCGTCGCGGCGAAAAAGCAGGCTTCCGTTGGGCGACGTTTGTTCAGTGAGTCCGGGTGATGTGAAAAAACCGCCGAGGAATAACGACAATTGCCGCGACAGCCGCGCCGCATCGACGGTCGGCGGAATCACCGGCCCGCCGGGCGCGGCGCTGGCGGCCCGCGGCGCGGTTTCAATCCACACTCCCTCCGGCAGCGCCGTCACGTCAAAGACCGTTTGATCCAGTTTCCATACCCGCATTCGCACGCGGTCGGGGGGCGCCATCACCAGCAGTCCGTCCAATCGAATGGCCTGCTGGTTTTGGCTCGTCAGGGTCAATTCACAGCGCGCTGTCATGGTGTGAATGTTGCTCTGGCGCTGGGCCAGGATGGTGCGGACGGCGTCCGCGTCCAGATTAGAATATCGCGGCAGCGGCTTGCCCGGCGGCGCGGATTGGCAGCCGAGGATTGCGACGGTCAGGATGCAAAGCCATCGGCGGGGCATGGGTCATCCTGAAATCTGGTCGCGCAAAACTTTTCCTGCCGGGGACGTGGGCAGCTCGCGGCGCACTTCAAACGTGCGCGGCACTTTGTACGCGGCCAGGCGCTGCTTGACGAATTGGCGAAGTTCCGTGGGAGTTGGCTCAACGCCCATGTTGCGTGGCGTCACCAGAGCCTTGAGCCGCGTCAGTCCCTCGCCCAGATTCAAAGGAACGACCACGCATTGCCCGACGGCCGGATGATCGGCCAGCACGCCTTCGACTTCCAGCGGATTTACCTTTCGTCCGCCGACGTCGATCATCAGTTTTAATCGTCCGGTGATGATCAGATTGCCGGATTCGTCAAATTGGCCGATGTCGCCGGTGCGGTAGAAACCTTCGGAATTGAGTTGCGACTGCTCCGACGTTGTTCCGACATATCCGTCGAACATCGAATCGGAGCGCACCAGAACTTCGCCGGTTTGTTCGTCGATGGCAATCGAGACCCCCGGCATGGGACGCCCGACGCCGGCCGGATTGAACCCATCCGCCAGCGGATCGCTTAAGGTGGCCGAGCCGATCTCCGTGGTTCCATACACCTGGCCGACTGCGATGCCGAAGAGTTTTTCGAAGGCGAGTGCGGCAGTGCGTCCCAGCGGGCCGCCCGCGGAATAGGCGCGGCGGAGGTGCGCGGCGCCGCGGCTTGCCCGGCTGAGCACGTCAAACATGAAGGGAACGCCGGGGAAGATCGTCACCGGACCATCGAGGGCTTGCATCACCGCCGGCACGTCGAAGGTGTCGTACAGATGTGCGCAGCTTCCTGCCCAGACGGGTGCGAGCAGGCCATGCTCCATGCCGTAGGAGTGGCACAGCGGAGCGGCTGCCAGAATGCGATCGCGCTGCGTAAATCCGACGGCTTGGCATATGGACTGACTGACCGCGTCCACCGCCGCCGCCCCGCGGCGGACAATCTTGGGCCGGCCTGTGCTGCCGGAACTGTGCAGCAGCAACGCCGCCGTCGGGACATCGCATGCCTCAGACGTCAGCGAACTGCGGTTGTCAGGCGTGACCTTTGCCAGATCGATCATCCAACGGCCGAAGCCGATCGCATCAAGAGCGGGCTGATGGCCGATGACGGCGGTCGCGCCGGCCGCGTCGGCCAGCGATTGCAATTCCCGGACGGGCGATTGAGGCGAGACCGGGAAGACCTGCCAGCCGGCTGCCAATGCGCCAAGAAACGCCGCTACAAAGGCCGGTTCGTTCGGCCCGCAGAGGATCACCGTCTGTCCGGGCGGCCCATGCAGGTGCGGGGCTACGGACGCCGCCGCGCGGTTCAGGTCTCTCCATGTCCATGTCTGCCGCGTTGAGAGTCGCACCAGCGCCGGCTCATCGGGCGTGCGCCTGCCGTGGTCGACCAGACACTCGATCAGGCGAAGGCTCATGTCGCCACCGCAAGCGGCTGGCGGCCCAGAAGCGAATGGCGATCACGCCGCGGCACCAGTGGAATATGCCGATTCACCGCCACGCACAAGTTGAACAAACCCATCCTCCAGCGCAATCGCCAGGGCATGGGAAAGACATTCCCGGCCAGCACGCCGATGACGGCGCGGTGCATGTCCAGCGGGCCGGTGCCGTTGAGAAACAGTTCGCGGAATGAGTGGTCGTAATACTGGCGAATGATCGTGAAAAGCGTGCGCGTGCTGGACTCCAGAAGCTTGATGTGGGCAGCGCGGCAGCGACGCGGCGACGCGGAGCCGTTGAGCAGGCTCAGCACGCTTTTCGCCGCGGCGGCTGATCCGGTCATGGCCACGCATACGCCCGTGGAGAAAATCGGGTCCATGAACGCCGCCGCGTCGCCAACGAGAAAATATCCCGGCCCCGCGTAGGGGCGGCAGCGGTAGCTGAAATCGGCGGCCACGTGATTGGTCTCTGGTCCGGCCGCCTCGGCCATTCGTTCGGCCACCGCGGGACAGCGCTCGATACCCCACTGCAACATGCGGTCGGCCGCAAGCCCGCTTTCGCGCTGGACGCGGCGCGAGATCTCGGCGTCCATGACAAGACCGACGCTCGTCCGCTGCTCATCCAGCGGAATCATCCAGAACCAGCCCTCGTCGACCATGACGATCAGCGGATGTCCGCCGCGCCGGCCGGCCGCGCGGCGCGCGTTGGTGAAGTGATTGAAATAGGCCGCCTTGCGCAGATGCGGCTCATCGGCCGTCTTGCGCGTTCCGAGATGGCGGCCGACCAGCGTGTTCTGGCCGCTGGCGTCGATGAGCCATTTCGCGCGAATCTCGCCGGTGTCGCACTGAACGCGCACGTCGCCGTCGGACATGGAGATGATCCGCCTTGCCGCCACGTCCTGCCGGACGTCGGCCGACGCCAATCCCGCCTGCTCCAGCAGCATGGCGTCGAAAGCCGCGCGCTCGACGTTGATCGTCTCGTCGGTTGGACTGAAACCCTGCGAAAAATCAAAACAAAGATCGTGGGCGCCGTCGGCGGTGACAAACTCGGCGCCGAATTTCGGCACGTGGGGCAGTTTGCGAAGGGCGGGTTCCAAGCCCAGTTCTTTGATCAGGCGGAAGGTGCGCGGGAGAAACGACTCGCCGATGTGGAATCGCGGGAACCGGGTCTTTTCCAGGAGAATGACGCGCTTGCCGGCGCGGGCGAGAATAATGCCGGCCGTTGCGCCCGCCGGGCCGCCGCCGACGATCAAAACATCGCAATCCTCGGTTGGGTCGGGCATGAACAATCATTCCGTTCCAGTGGCGACGACGACGCCCTCGATTTCGACGAGAAGCTCGCGGCGGCAAAGTTCGGCAAGAGTCAACTCGATGCGCGCACCGGCTCCGAACGAGCGGCGAACAGCTTGTTCAATCGTGCCGGCATCGCCGGGCCGGCGATGATAGACGCGCAGCTCGCTGAAGCGGTGTGGAGTCGCGAGGCCCGACGAGCCGAGCAGGACTTGCAGATTCTTCATCGTTTCATCAATCTGGCCGCGCAGATCACGATGATGAAGAGAGATTTCCCCCACCACGCTCGCCGTTCCGCCAACCAACAGGCGCGGCGCATGGCCGGGAACCAGCATCGCCCGGGCAAAACACGGGGGCCGCACGCCATAGCGGCGCGAATATCGCACGGGCGGAATCTGCCGGGGATTGTCCACCGCGATTCCTTCGACATCCGTCGCCAGCGCCTCGATGACAAGGTCGGGGCCGTCATGTCCGATGCCCGAAGCCGTAGGCAGCCGATGCATATTCTCAGGCCCGAACCATCGGCGGAAGGCTTCATACCGGCCGGCGTTGAAGGTCATGTATCGATCCACGCCGCCTCCGCAGTCGCGGTGAATATCGGGAATGTAATTCCAGAATCGCACGGGATGGCGCGCCGGCGCCGCGGCCAGTTCCTCGGAGATCGCCGCATAGGCCTGGATCGTCACGGCCTCAAACCCGCTGGGAGAGAGCGCCGTCGCGCCGCGCACGCGCACGTGTATGAGCCGGTCATTGGCCGACTCCAGAGTCGTCATCAGCATTTGCGCGTCGCGCTCGACGACTTTGCGCACGTTGCATTGGCGGGCAACTTCGGCGAGCCAGAGAGGGCGCTCGCACTGCCCGCTCTTGCGGGTGCGGCATCGAGGATGAACAACCGGAGTAATGGCCAGTTCCGACATGGTCTAAAGTGCTCCCAGTCGTTGTATCCACATGCCGGCGGCAAGTCCATTGTAATCGCTTGCCAGCGCCGCGAAGTCTTCAGCCGAAGCTGAAACCGGGTCGCTCGGTCCCGAGCAGCCCGGCAGGCCTCCGCACAGGAGCGTCGCCGCGATGGCCAGCAACGGGCCGGCGCTGAAACACTCGGCCCAGTATTTTCCGGGCGAGAAGACGGCGGGATCGCGCCCGCGGCGCCGGCCGGAACGACCGGCGGCGCCGGCCTCCATTTGATCCAGCCAGGTGCCGTTGGCCGAGCTGAGGATCGTTTGCGGATCAGCCAATTCGCCGAGAACCTGATCGACCGCGCGCACCATTTCGCGGGGCGGCGCAGACCGGGCGGCATAACCGCGCACGGATGCGCGCTGTCGTGCGCCGCCGCGCGATTCAAACGATTCGGCGGACTCCAGAACCAGGGCCGCCGCGCCCCAACCGGCGCTGAATGTTCCGGCGCTCGGTTCTCGATCAGTCGAGTATAGGCCGCATTGGGCGTAGCCCGAATTGGTCACGGTGGAATACTCATCAGCGGCGGCGACGATGGCACGGTTCCATTGTCCGCCGGCGATTCGCGCCGCGGCCAGCCCCAGGGCGTCCAGACCCGCGGTGCGGGAGCCGATGATTGTCTGACATCCTCCGAGCATGCCGGTGGCCAGACTCAGATGCGCGGAGGCGGCGTTGGGCACGCCTTCGGCGAAGAGCATGGGATTGGCCGCGAGCACGCCGTCGCGAAGAATTCCACGATAGTATTCCTCGCAATAGTGAACTCCGCCGTGGGTTGTTCCGAGGATGGCGCAGCAATCGCGGCAGAATATGGCGAGATCGGCGACGCCGCTGTCTTGCAACGCTAACGTCGTCGCGGCGAGGGCCAGCTTCACGTATCCGCTCATGCGGCGAATCCGCCGAGCGGAGACCAGGGCCGCGAGGCGCTCCTCGTCCATCCGCGGGGCATCTTGCGTGACGGGTGGTCGTGCCGAATCATTCAGATAAGCGACGAAGGCGTCGTTGCCGATCGCCTGGGGAATGAGCACACCCAACCCGGTGATGTAGACGGGCCGTCGAAGTGTTTTTGCGGAGGGGGCGGGCCGGCCGCGGCCGAGGATCATTGCTGTGTTCGCTCCGCCGAAACCGAGCGAAAGATTGATCGTGGCGTTCACCTGCGCCGGCCAAGCCTCGCCGGTGGCCAGGCGCATGTCGGCAAATTCCACCTCCTCGCGGCTTATATTTGCGCAGGGCGGAATCGTCTGTGCTTCCATCGCCATGGCGGACAGGATCAGTTCCGTCGCGCCGGCCGCTCCAAGCGTGTGCGAGATATGGCTCTTAAACGCCACGACATTCGTTTCAGCCAAAGCCGGCCCAAAAATCGTTGCCAGGGCGGCGTGCTCGGCGGCGTCGTTGTCGGGCGTGCCGGTGGCGTGAGCCGCGATCAAATCAATGTCGGCCGTTTGTAGGCGCGCTTGGCGCAGCGCGGCGGAGATTGCGCGAGCCGCGCCTTCGCCGCGCGGATGCGGCTGAGTCAGGTGATGAGCGTCGGAGGATTCGCCATATCCCAGAATGTACGCCAGCGCGCGCCCGCCGCGCCGAACCAGATCGTGCGCTCGTTCCAGAATGACGATTCCATATCCTTCGCCGACCTTCATGCCCTGGCGATTTTTCGCGAAGGGTCGAAGTGGTCCGGATGCCACCAGCCGCAGACTGCTGAAGCCGGCATACGAATACTCACTGATCGTATCGTAGCCGCCGGCGACGACCATGTCGGTGTGGCCGCTTTCCAGCATGGTGATTCCCAGGGCAATGCTGCTCAGACTGGAAGAGCAAGCCGAGCAGGTGCTCAGGCAGGGGCCTTCCAATTCAAGTCCATCGGTCGCAGCGCGCTGAACGGCCGCGGAAAGGAAAAGCCGCAGAGATTTTCCGTTGCCGCCGCGCAGATACTCGCCGCCGGCGCGCATTCCGTGCAGGGTTGTGCCCAGCACGCAGGTCCGCCGATGAGCCGGATAGATGGGTTGTGTGGTTGATCTCGCCGGCTCAAGCCCCGCATCGCGCAGGGCGCGCTGGATGACATGGCGAAGGTAGCGCGCCTCGCGCGATGGACCATCCGGCACATCAAGATCGACAGCCTGCCCGCCATCGGCGCCGGGCGCCAGCGGCGATTCGATTTCCCCAAAAGGTCTGACGCCGCACTTTCCAGACGTGACGGCCCGCCAGACACTGTGCCTGTCGGCTCCGAGGCAGGTGATCAGGGCGGCTCCACTTATCGCGATGTTTGGGTGCTCCTCGACAGTGTTCACAAATGCGATTCTACAACTTGCGGGGGTTGCGTCTAACGATAGCAGGCCGGTTTTTTTACGTGGATATTCTTGTGATGCTTGCTCCACATGCCCTTGCTCCCTTCGAAATCGCTTGGTTTTGCTAAATGCCCTCTGGTATATTCTTCTGAGCCTTTCGGCGATCGAATCGGGGAGTGGAATTGGGCAAGCGATTGCATTTTGTGGCGATATGGAGCGTGTGCGCCGCCTCGGCGTTGGGGCAGGCGATTCCAACCACGTTGCCCGCCGCGGCCGGCGACCAGGGAATCCGTCTATCTCAACAATTGGCGATTGGGGTCAAGGGCTTTCGCTTCCACGGCAATACGGTCTTCACCGACAAACAACTCGCCGACGTCGCGGAAAAGATTCGGCTCAAACACAACGGGGTGATGAGCAGCGAGGATTTGGAGGCCGTCCGCACGGCCCTCACGCTCCTCTACGTCAACGGCGGCTACCTCAATTCCGGCGCGGTTCTGCCGGATCAGAACGTGGCGGACGGCATTGTGCGATTCAACATCGTCGAGGGACGGCTGGTGCACATCCACATCCAGCACGAAACGGGCGCGGTGCCGGCGACCATGCCCGCAACGCAGCCGTCAAAATTTGCTTCGCCACATCCGGGACTGCAAAACGCCGCCCAGCCCGTTGCCCCGTCGCGCGGGAACGGGTGGCATCTGCTCGCTGATGATTATCTCACCGGGCGAATCGAGCGCGGGGCCGGGCCGCCGCTGAACGTGCTGCAACTCAAGGACGAGTTGGAATTGCTGCGGCGCGATCCGAACATCCAGACGATCAACGCGGAGCTGGCGCCCGGCGACGCGCCGGGAGAATCCGTGCTGAACCTGAAGACGACGGAACGAAATCCCTTCCAGCTCGGCGTCGAATACTCCAACGACCGGCCGCCCAGCGTCGGATCGTATGAGCTGGATGTGCTGGCCAGCGATAGCGATCTGACCGGCGACGGCGATGCGCTATCCGCCCGCTGGGGCGTATTGGCGGGATCGGCTAACGGCATGGAGTTCGATCAGGACAACGATCTTTCGTTTGATTACGTCCGTCCGCTGACCGCGAGCGATCTGACCGTGGAGGCCAACTACACGCGCAGCAGCGACGTGGTGGTGCAGCAGCCGTTTGCGCCGGTGGACATTCAATCCAAGACCGACGGCATTTTCGTCACGCTTCGCCAGCCGTTTATTCGCACGGTGGACGATCCGGCATTGAAGACCAAGGAGCAGGAACTCGCCGGGTTCTTTACCGTTTCCAGCCGATACAACCGAACGTTTCTGCTCGGAGAGCCGTTCAGTTTTTCCGAGGGCGTGGACAACGGCGAGCAGGATGTCTTCGCCCTGCGGCCAGGTCTGGAGTACACCCGCCGCTCGGCGAACGACGCGGTGGCGGCCCGCGCGACGTTCAGCGTCGGCGTCGATGGTCCCAACGCGACGATCCATCCCAACGGCACGCCCGACAGCCGGTTCTTCGCATTCCTCGGCCAGACCCAATATGTGCATCGCTTCCCGATCGGCAACCCTTAACAGGCGTGGAACGATACGCAGGGCGTTCTGCGATTCAACACGCAATTGACGCCCGATCGACTGCTGACTCTGGAGCAGTTCAGCCTCGGCGGCGTGAACACGGTGCGCGGATACGAGGAGAATCAGTTGACCACCGACGAGGCGTTGCAAGCGTCCGCCGAACTGCGCGTGCCGGTATTCCGGGCGAACGGCCAGGACGCCCTGACGGTGATTCCATTCTTCGACGCCGGCTACGCCTGGAATCGCGACAACAGCACGCAGGAGCCGCAGTTCATCAGCAGCGTGGGGGCCGGTTTGGTCTTCACCCCCGATCCGCGCATTCACGCCAGCATCTACTACGGCTATCGGCTCAAGCAATTTTCGCACACGGATGACGATTTGCAGGACATGGGCATCCAATTTGATGTTACAATACTGGCGTTCTGAGGCGCGATGACGATGCTTTCTCGAATCACGATGATGTGCTCGGCCCGCTGCTTCGCCGCGCTGGTCTGCTGCGCCGTCGGCGTCTGCCGCGCCGGCTCGGTCGTCAACGACGGCTCGCTCGGCTCGGCCCCGGTGACGCACAGCGGCAACATCTTCACCATCACTCCAGCCAGCGGGAAACTGGCCGGAACGAATCTCTTTTACAGCCTGAGCACACTGAATCTGGACAAAGGAGAAACCGCGAACTTCACCGGCCCGACGACGGTGCAGAATGTTCTGACTCGCGTCACGGGCGGGCAAAGCAGCACCATCGACGGGACGCTGGAATGTTCAATTCCGGGCGCGAACTTTTTTCTGATCAATTCCGCCGGCGTCGTATTCGGCCCGGATTCTTCATTGAACATCTCGGGATCGTTCGCGGTCACAACGGCCGATCAGGTGAAACTGGCGGATGGTCAGGTCTTCGCGGCGCTGCCGGCGGAGACGACGGACATGACGCTGACGACCGCGGCGCCGGCGGCGTTTGGGTTTCTTTCAGCGCATCCGGCCGGAATCACCGTGACCGGCGGGCCGCCGATGACGGATGGAAATAAGAATGTCACCGGCCTCAGCCCGTCGCTGACTCCCGGCTCCAACGGCAGTTTGATGGTGGTCGGCGGAAACATCACCATTACCAGTGGAGAGCTGGCCACAAGCGGCAGCGGCTCGGCG
>Ga0182024_10003170_pt1 | contig 39594 bp, 43 predicted proteins | sample P32metaG_FD_120480 | JGI IMG/M metagenome (GOLD analysis project Ga0182024, IMG submission 120480) | Permafrost microbial communities from Stordalen Mire, Sweden - P3-2 metaG (Illumina Assembly) | ecosystem: Environmental > Terrestrial > Soil > Wetlands > Permafrost | place: Sweden: Stordalen...
CCGAGAAGTTATGACCCGTATGACGAGGGTCGGACGCTTCTCCAGTTTCGAGCTGTGGGCTGAGGCCAGGAAGGTTGTGATAGACAGGCCGGTCAAAGAACGCACTGCTTGATACAGCGGATGCTCGTCATCCGGGGAATACGGGCTTGCAGCTTTGATTCGTGCTCAGCTCCGAGGGTCGACTTCTGCCGTCCCGCCCGCCCGGCAGCGCGGGTTTGCCTGGTGCGAGCTTGGCTGCGGCAGAGAGGTCACCGCCGCGATCTTGGCGGGAACCCCATCCCCTGGGCATCCCTCACGGCATCGGCCATATGAGGACTGCGGTCACCTCGGAGCCCTCTGGAACGAGGGTCCAGCCTCGATCCCGAAAGCGCATTTTAAGAAAGGGTTCTCCACTAACCATGATCTTGCGCATTCCGTAGGCCTCCCATTGTAAATTTCGCCCGGAGCTGTCGGAGACCTTCCACCCCATATCCTCCAAGAATTCAGGGGCTGGATAAGGAAATGTTGCCTCCCCCAATTAATATCTGATAGTTGTCCGACTTCCGTTGCGGTTATCACTACTTCTATTTTTTATCCACTGAACTCTCCTAATTTGATCTCAACAGAAGAGCCACAATATTGGGGTACTCCTTGCACAACTACCAGCGGCGAACTGCTTTCGACGCTTGCGTATGACTTTCGCATACCGAGGGAATTCTAAGGGCTCGTTGAGGTAGCGGCGGCTTCGACGATTACCGTCCTCGTGCTTGTGGCTGTGAGGCCGGTTTGGTCGAGTAGCTAGCTAGCCATTCGGCCGGGTCCGACCCCAGGGCAATATTCGTTAACGCTGTAGGGGTAGGACGCGTCACTGGTTCAAGAGACCAGCACCGATTGAATCATTGCTCCGTTAGGCTCAGGTTAGGCTCGCTCTAGGCTCATTAGGCTCGCTTTAGGCTCTGAAAATGGTGTGTTGCGGCGAGCAATTATGGTACACGATGGGGCATCAAAACGAGGCGATGACAGGGGAAATCGGAAAGGAATACAAGCAATTATGGCCGAGAAAGTAACCCTGGAGATCTTCACCGACTACGTCTGACCCTGGTGCTACCTCAGTACCGTGCGTATTGAAAAGCTCAAGGCGGCGTATGAGATCGACACCGTTCTGGTGCACTTCCCGCTGCATCCCGACACGCCCCAGGAAGGGCGCGAGATGGCTGGGTTCTATGCCCAGCGCGGCCTCGACCCCGAAGCGATGTATCAGCGCATGAAGACGCTGATGGACGCCGAGAGACTGCCCTACGGACGCCGCACCCACACCTACAACAGTCGGCTCGCGCAGGAGCTCGGCAAATGGGCCGATACCCAGCCCGGCGGCGGGGCGATCCACGACGCGCTCTACAAGGCCTATTTCGTCGAGGCGCGCAACATCGGCGACCCTGACATCCTGGTAGAGATCGCCGAGAGCGTCGGGCTCGACGGCGCGGCGGCGCGCAGGATCGTCGAAGAGAGAGTCTTCAAGGACGAGATCGACGCCGATTGGCAGAAATCGGCCTCATACAGCGTGACCGGGGTCCCGACCTTCGTCGCCGCGCGCCATGGCGTCGTCGGCGCGCAGCCTTACGAGGCGCTGGCCCAGCTCGTCGAGCGCGCCGGGGCGGCGAAGCGGAGCTAGATCGTTCTCGGCCGGCGGGCCGCCAGCGCCGCGACGACGCTGAGCCCGCCGAGCGCCGCCAGCACGGCCAGCGGCAGCTGATAGCTGCCCGTCCAATCGCGCAACGCGCCCGAGATCAGCGGGCCGGCCGCCTGTGCAACCACCTGCGCCGAGAGAGCCACACTGCGGATCGCGCCGAAATGGGTGCGGCCGAAATAATCGGCCCAGGCGATCGGCAGCAAGGTCAGGATGCCGCCGACGCCGAACCCGAACAGCGACGCGGCGGCATAGGCCTCGCCGGGCGAGGCGATCGTGCGCATCAACAGCGCGCTCGCCGCGAGCAGCGCGCCGATCAGGGCCAGCGGATAGCGGATCGGCAAGGAGCGCGGCAGGAACCCGCAGACGAGCGTCGCCAGCGCCGACATCGCCGAGAACGTGCTGACAATCGTCGCCGCGACCGCCGGAGCGATGCCCCGCTCGATCAGATGCGGCGCCTGGTGCAGGCTGATCCCGGCCTGGATCGGGTAAACCAGCACGGTATAAAGCAGCAGCAGCCAGAACGCGGGCATGCGGATAGCCTGGCGGCGTGAGAAATCCGGCTCCGCCAGCGTCAACCGGCCGGCGGTCGCGCCGGCCGCCGCGGGCGGGTGCGACAGTCCGTCGGGGTGCAGTCGCAAATCCTCGGGCCGGCGGACCAGCAGCAGCCATACGGGCAGGAACCCGGCCAGCAGCGTCAGCACGCCGATCGCGACCCAACCCTCGCGCCACGACGAGCGCTGCATCGCCAGCTGCGCGATCAGCGGCATCGAGACGAGCCCCGCCATCTGCGCCAGGGTGGCGATCGAGGTCGCCGACGCACGGCGGCCGACGAACCAGTTGTTGACCGCGGTGTAGATGCCGAGCTCGAACGGCGCCGCCCAGTTCATCCGGGCAAAGCAGAACAGCAGGTAGAAGACGAGCAGCGAGTCGGTCAGCGACAGCAGCAGCAATGCCGCGCCGGTGGTGAGGACGGCGTAGCACAACACCAGACGCGAGCCGGCGCGGTCGACGAGGGGGCCGATCATCGGCGCGACGATCGCGGCGAGAACGCCGCCAAGCGACACGGCGCCCGACAAGGCGGTTCGCGACCAGCCGAAATCGTGGATCAGCGGGGTGACGAAGACCGAAAGGGTCGCCACCGCCGGCCCCTGCCGCGCGAAACCGACACAGCACAGCACGCCGAGCACGACCCAGCCATAGAAGAACGGCAGTCGCGCCACGAGCAGCACCGGCAGGCGGGGCGTCATCGCGCTGGAAACCGGCATAGCGTCCTTTGCGACGCGCGCATTCCGCGCTCCTCCGGATGGGCGGTTCGATTTGCACCCGCGCCGCCCGGCGCTGTCAATGAACCAAACCGGCACCGACGCGAGACCGAGGCCCAGGGATGCCGTTACCTTTGGCCCCCTATGACCCGTCTACGCGTGTTGGAGGCGAGGATGACGGCTTATGGCGGTTGGGGCGGCGTCGCCGGCGGTAGGCCCATCGACCACACTGATGCCTTCGAGGTCGCCGTCAATCGCGCGCTCGGGGACCGCATCCGCTCCGATGTCACCGTGGGACACGCGCTGTGGTCGGCGCTCACCAATATCGATTGGCGGCACGTCAACGGCGATACGGCGTCCTACTCCTTTCGCGCAGCCGGCGATCTGGTGGCGGCGATCCGCGGCAGTGGCGACTATTTGGACTGGTACGCCGAAAGTGACTACGCGGTCGTCGGCCCCGAGATCGCCGTTGCAATGAAGGCCGAGGGCTGGGAGCCGGTCGTGGAGGAGTGGGACAAGCCCGCCGCGGATGGCTAGGTTAGCCGCCACCGCATCATGGACTGGAGGCCCGGCAATGTCCCCGCGCATCGGATATCTGCTGCCGACCCGCGAGCAGGTCATGGAAGGACGGCCCGAGGCGGCGCCGCTATTGGCGCTTGCCGAGAAGGCCGAAAGCCTCGGCTTCGATTCGATCTGGGTCGGCGACTCGCTGTTGGCGCGGCCAAGGCACGATCCGCTGACCCTGCTCGCCGCCGTGGCGGCGCGCACCAAACGGGCCGAGCTCGGAACCGCGGTGCTGCTGCCGGCGTTGCGCAACCCGGTGGTGCTCGCGCAGCAGATCGCGACCTTGGATCAGATCAGCCAGGGCCGCTACATCCTCGGCGTCGGCATCGCCTCGGACGTGCCGAACATCCGCGCCGAGTTCGTCGCCGCTGGCGTGCCGTTCGAGAAGCGCGTCGGCCGCATGCTCGAAGGGCTGCGCCTGTGCCGTGAATTGTGGACGGGCAAGCCAGTCAACTGGAACGGCTGCTGGGTCATCGAGAACAGCGTGCTCGGCCCGACGCCGCACCGTCCCGGCGGCCCGCCGATCTGGGTCGGCGGCATGGTGCGCGCGGCGCGCGAGCGGGTCGGCCGGCTCTATGACGGCTGGTTTCCCAACGCGCCCGACGCCAAGGGCTGGGGCGTCCAGTGGCGCGAAATCCAGGACATCGCCCGCGAGGCCGGACGCAACCCGGCCGACCTTACCGGCGCGCTCTACCTGACCCTGACGATCGACGAGGATGCCGGGCGCGCCGATCGCCGGATGGACGCTTTCATGGAGAACTACTACGGCCAGCCGCCGGCGGCGATGCGCGGCCGCCAGGCGAATTACGCGGGGCCGGAAGCGGGCGCCGGCGAGTGGCTCAAATCCTATATCGACGAAGGCGCCAGCCACCTCGTGCTGCGCTTCGCCGGCGACGCCGAGCGCAACATGGAGGCAATCGCCAGGCTGCGCGGCGAACTCCGCTAGTTGGTCGGAACCTCCGCCTGCGTGACGGTCACCAGCTCATCCTCGCTGGTGACCGAGATCGTGCCGGGGAGACGGAACGAGGTCACTGACTGTTTGCGCAGTTCGCGGGTGACGCCGCCCTCGACCGTAAGCTGGGCGCGGACCACCGCCGAGACCACCGCCGATTTGATCGCGGTCTCGACCAGCGCGGCGTTGACGGCGGTCGGATTTGCCTCGCGGGCCGCTTGCGAAACCAGCGCCTTCATCGCATCGGGATCGTAGGTCTCGGTCATCAGATAGCGGACCTTGCCGGTAGCCGGATCGTCGTCGACGATCGACAGCATCACGGTCTTGGTCAGCGAATCGGACAAGGCGTTCGCGACGGGCCGCGTTTCCTTGCGGATTTCGTCGGGCTTGACCCCGGTGCTCTGTCCCATGGCCAAGGTCGGCAGCTCATCGAGATAGAGTTCGGCGGCACGCTTGTCATCGACATCGATCATGTGCTGGGCAAGTTCGCGGCTCTTGGCGATGGCTTCGGGGTTGGCGGTGTTGATCGGCTCGCTGTCGATCGCGCGCTTCAGCGCCGCCTTGACGTCGGCATAGTTCTCGATGCGCAGCGGCTTACCGCTGAGATCGGTGTCGATGCGGACCACGAGCCCTTGCAGCGCCTGAAACGCGATGCGCTGCTCGGCGGCGCTGCCGGCATCGCCATCATAGGTCGAGCCCTGCCGCGTGTAGGTGACGACGAAACCGTCAGCGGTCTTGGCCTCGATCGTAAGGAGCGCCGTTTCCCTGAGCGTGTGGCCGACCATCGTGCCGCCGGCGTTTTTCTCGACATTGAGCTCGCGCTCGATGACCCATTTGCTGCCGACCGGCGGATCGAATTTGGGCTCGACCCACTCGTCGGCGGCGGCGGCGCACGGCGCCAGCGTCGCGGCCATCAGGGCCATCGGCAGGACAAAGCGGGAGAAGCGGCGGCTTGAGAAACGCATCAGGGGACCCCCACGAACTGCAATCAGCGGGCGAGGGTATTCGTTCTTCGTTAACGCACCGTGGATGTCGCGGCCTCAGCTCGCCAGCGGATGCGGGCGCGGGTTCGAGCCGTCGGTGAAGCGCGAGAGACGGAACGGCGTGGGGTCGACGATCGTCGGACCGCCCGAGACCATGTCGGCGACGAGCCGCCCGGCGCCGGGGCCGATGCCGAAGCCGTGGCCGGAGAACCCGGTGGCGATGAAGAAGCCGGGCACCGCGTCGACCGCCGAGATCACCGGGATCGCGTCGGGCATCACGTCGATCATCCCGCCCCAGCTTTCGGCGATCTTGATATTGCGGAAAGCCGGGAACGACTCGGCGATGCTGGCGCGCGCCCGCTCCAAGACGAACGGGTCGCCGGCGGGGTCGAGCGTACGCACCGCCTCGAACGGGGTCGCCTCGTCGAGGCTCCAGCGCCGCTTCATGCGCCATTCCTCGGCGAAGCGGGAGCCGAAGCGGAAACGCAGCTTCTTCCAGTGCAGCCGCGCCGCCGGCATGTAGTCGAACAGCAGCCGGAAATTGTCGGGCACCAGGTCGATCGTGCGCACCCCCAAGGTCGCGACCGTGTAGCCGCCATCCATTCGCTTGCGGTAGCCGAACAGCCCGCCCGACGCGGAGATTTCCGGGCCGCCGTCAAGCTTTTCGGTGCGCATCACCGAGCCCAGCACCTTCAGCTGCGGCAGCTCGACCCCGAGATTGCCGCAGAACAGCCGCGACCACGCGCCGCCGGCCAGCACCGCCGATTGGCACTCGATCCGGCCCTTCTCGGTGACCACGGCGCTGACCCGCCCGGCGGCGGTCTCGATGCCGCGCACCGCGCAATGCAGCAAGATGCTTGCGCCGCGGCGCCGGGCTGCCGCGGCGATGGCCGGCGCCGCCAGCTGCGGCTCGCCCTTGCCGTCGCTTGGGGTGTAGAGCGCGCCAGCCCATTTCTTGGCGAGTCCGGGCAGCCGCTCGGCGACCTCGGCGCCGCCGATCACCCGCGTATCGAGCTGGTATTGCCGCGCGTGCTCGAGCCAGCCCTCGAGCTTGGCGAGATCGGCCTCGGTCTCACCGAGATACATGATGCCGCAAGTGCGGAACCCGGTCTCGGCCTCGACCGTCTCGTTCATTCGTTCCCAGAGGCGAAGGCTCTCGATGACGAGCGGGATCTCGCGCGGGTCGCGCGCCATCTTGCGGCACCAGCCCCAATTGCGGCTCGACTGCTCGCCAGCGATATGGCCCTTTTCGCAGAGCGCGACGCTGATGCCCTTCTGCGCGAGGAACAGCGCGGCGCTGGTGCCGATGATGCCGCCGCCGATGACGACGACATCGGCGCGCGTCGGCGGCGCCTCGTCGGACTGGACCGGATCGACCCGCGGCGCCATTTCCCCTCCCCGCTATTGCTGCGCCAGCCAGCCGCGATAATGAACGACCGGGCCGATAACGCGAAAGGCCGCATCGATATCGAAGACGAAGCGGTCGTCGTCACCGCTCTCGAAACAGACTGCGATCGGCATCAGCCGGCGCGGCAGCGGCAGAAACAAGAGCCGCCAGTGCACGAGGTCCCAGCGCAGCCCCTTGTCGCTCGGCGTCAGCTTGTGAAAGAAGACATAGGGAAAGAACCGCTCGCACAGGAGCCCGGCATAGCGGCCGGTGCCGGCCGAGAAGCCGCTCTGATAGCGCCGGGCGGCGAAGCGCCGGCGCCAGAATTCGCCGCCCCGCCCGTCTACGTGAAATTCCACCGTCACCGGCACGTCCCGCCCCGGCGCGGGCAGGCCCGAGAGCTTGCAGATCAGCCAGGGCAGAAAGCCGCGCGGCGACGTGATGTCGGCGCGGCCCTCTGTCATGGCATCGGCCGAAAGGCCGTGGAGGCGGCGTACCGGCTCCGGCAGCATCGCGAAGCTATCACCGAGCAGTTGCTGGAACGGAGATGGCGGCATCGGTGCTCGTCGCGATCTGCGTTTGGATGCGGTAGCGGGTGAACTCGCGCTCGATGTCGTCGAGACTTAGCACGCCGACGCAAGCCCGCGCACCGGCCTCGGCGAGGCGGCCGTCCGTCAGCGCGCGGATCGTCGCCAGCGCCGGCAAGGTCGGGATCGCCGGCCCGTCGCCGGCGTCCGCGACAAGCGACCAGACAGCGCGGACTGGGCTTCCCGCGGTATCGATGCCGGTGGCCTCCACCACCATGCCGCCGCGATCGCTACCGAAGCCTTTGAGGCGTTCGGCAATCCAGCGCAGCGGCCGCGCCAACGGTACCAGCGATGGCAGCAAGCGGGCCCGCACCAGCAGGCCCGCCGCGCAGAGCCCGAGATGCATCACCGACAGTTCCAGTCCGGCGCGGAAGATCGCCGCCTCGCGAGGCGCGAAGCGCGCCGGCACGAGATCAAGATCGGGGGTCTCACACAGCGACAGCCAACGCCTGCCGAGCCCCGGCATGTCGTGGCGGACCGGCCGGCCCCAGCCGAGCTGCTCCCGCCAAGCACCATTGGCAAACACCCGCACCGGCTTTCCGGCATAGGACAGGATGGCGCGGATCACCGACAACCCGCGCGGCGAGTTGCGGTTGCCCGGTGAAATCGCGATCTCGACGCTATCGATGCCGCGCCACCCGGCGGTGAGCTTGTCGAGAACCGCATGGGACAGCGCGGGGGTCGAGCTGGCGCCGGTGAGCGCCACCACCCCTGCCCTCCGCGCCTCCCCGTCAAGCGCCGCGAACCCGCGAACGAAATCGCGGCCGTCGGCGAGATCGACGTAATGGAGGCCGGCGGCGATCGCCGCACGCGTCAGCCGGTAATCCGCGCCCTGGAATGGTCCCGCCGCGTCGGCGACGACAAAGGCGCCGGTGGCGGCTAGCGCCTCCGCGGTCGCGGTCGCGGTATCGAGCCGGACGGCCCGTGCCCTGCGACCGCAGGCGGCGGCCTTGGTCTCGGCGCGGGCGAGGTCGCGGCCGGCGATGACTACGTTGAAATCGGTCGTGCCGATGAGCCCATCGACCAGCCGGCCGCCGAACCCGCCGCTGCCGCCGACGACCAGGACGGTCCGCGCCATTGTCACCGCGGCGGCGGGGCGCCGAGGAAATGCCGCGCGAGATCGGGCGTCGGCAGCCAACAAACCTCGGTCCGGCCGAACCAGCGGTAGCGGTTGCGCGCGATCAGGTCGTAGACCGCGTTGCGCAGGAAGCGCGGGACCAGCCTGCCGAGACGGACCCAGCCCCAGCGCGGCAGGCGCGACAGCACCTCGATCGCGGCATCGGATTTGAAAAAGGCGATGCCGCCGAGGATCACTGCGTTGGTCTCGGGAAATGCCACGTCGATGCCGAGCCGCTCGGCGAGCGCCTTGCCATAGGGCTCCTGCACAGCGACAAAACGGAACGTCGCCGCCGGGTCGCGCTCGATCACGAACTGCGCCCAGCGCGAACACAACACGCACACGCCGTCGAACAGAATCACCCGGTCGGGAACCGCGTCGACGGATTGCGGGCGCCAGGAATGGGTCACGCTCCAAGCCTAGGCAAATCCGCCGCTTCTGACGAGGCGGCCGCGCCGAAGCGCCCCGCTATCGCAATCTTGCGGCGGGCGCTGTAGGAGTGCGCCGCGAAGGGAACGCCGCGCCGATGCTGAAGCGCCTTTACGACCGGATGATAGAGTTTGCCGCGGGGCCCAATGCGATCTGGGTGCTGATCGCGGTCGCCTTCGCCGAGAGCTCGTTCTTTCCGATCCCGCCCGACATCCTGCTGATCCCGATGATCCTGGCGCAGCCGAGGGCGGCGTGGCGGCTGGCCGCCTGCTGCACGCTGGCGTCGGTTGCCGGCGGGTTGCTCGGCTATGCGATCGGGTTCTACGGGTTCGACCTGATCGGCCGGCCGATCCTCGAGTTCTACCACGCGATGCCGCGTTACGACGCGCTCAAGGCCGGGTTCGACCGCTGGGGCATCTGGATCATCATCGTCAAGGGGATGACCCCCATCCCCTACAAGCTGGTGACGATCGCGAGCGGGGTCGCGCATTTCGATCTCGCGGCCTTTGTCGGCGCCTCGATCGTCTCGCGCAGCATCCGCTTCTTCCTGGTCGCCGCGCTGCTGTGGTGGTTCGGACCGGCGGTGCGCGAGTTCATCGAGCGCAGGCTGATGCTGATGACGAGCCTCTTCGCCCTGGCCCTCATTGGCGGCTTCGCGCTCATTCGCTATCTATGAGCGTTACAGTTTGTCCCAAGCTGTCCGATACTGTCCGATAAACGGCTTGAAAAATCTCACATTTCTGGATACACTATCCGCCATCGTCAGTAGCGTAACCACTCTGTCCAGGGGCATTCCGGGACAAAAACTGGACAAAACGAGGGTCAGATGGCGGTATCGAATAGCAAGATCAGTTCCCCCACGGCACGGGCCAAACTCCCCATCTCGGGCAAGCCGCTCTACATCAAGCTCGCCACAGGCATCAATCTTGGCTACCGGCAGAATGCCAAGGACGGGGTTTGGGTTGTGCGCGTCAGCGACGGGCAAGGCAGTAGCCGTGTTGCTCGCATCGGCTTAGCGGATCGGGAAGGATTGCCCGCCGATGGCGAAACTGTCCTGAGCTTTCCTCAGGCGCAGGCAAAGGCACTAGGAGCCAAACACGGCGAGAAGGCTATCCGTAAGCCAATGACGGTCGGCGAAGCCCTGGATGCTTATGAGCAGGCGCTTCAAGGCCGGGGCGGCGATATCCGCAACCTCAACCGGGTGCGCTCGCGCGATCTTGAAATCCTTAAGCGCCCGGTCGCCTCATTGACAGTGCGCGATCTAAAGACATGGCGCGATAATATCCCCGGTAAGCGGAGGACGGTTGCACGTACCTGTGCGGTATTCAGAGCGGCGCTCAATGCGGCGGCCAAGGATGAGAAGATTGTTGACCGCACTCCTTGGGGCGATGGGCTAGCGCTTCCAGCATCGCCAGAGACGGACGAGGCCGATCATAATGTGATCCTGTCGCCCGATGCGGTGATGCGGATCATTATTGAAGCTCGCAATCACGACGCCAATTTCGGTTTGCTAATTGAGGCCGCTGCCGTGACTGGCTCCCGCTACGGGCAACTCACGCGCTGCCAAGTCCAGGATTTACAGGACGGCGACGAGCCACGACTGGTGATCCCGGTCAGCCGCAAAGGCAGAGGCGTAAAGCTAGTCCCCCGGCGTGCGGTGCCGATCACCAAGGCGCTGGCAATGCGACTGCGGGTCACGTTAGCCGGACGTCCTGCAACAGAACGGCTATTCCTCAAGCCGAGCGGCGAGTGGTGGAAACCCAACGATCACTTCCGGCGTTTCGAGCGCGTCGCGATTGCGGCAGGCGAGCCGGGAGTGACGATGTATGCCCTGCGCCACACCAGCATCGTGCGCCAGCTATTGGCCGGGGTGCCGATCCGCGTGGTTGCGGTCAATCACGATACCAGCGTGGTGATGATCGAACGCACCTACGGCCGCCATATCGGCGATCATGCGGACGGCATAGTGCGCAGCGCCCTGGTTGAACCTACTGAGCCAGCCGAGGTGGTGCCGCTCAGAGCTTAGAGGCACGTTTCGCCCAACGGTATCTCGATTGATGATCGCGACCGGGTACTAGGCCATCAGGTGAGGCGGAGCGCGGCTCTACAACGGCGTGTCCTATTTCTCTAGGTATTCCAAGAAGGTCTTTAATTGCTCCGGAGGAATGTCGATAGCCATTGATCTGCGACTGACATCAAACGTCATCGCTATATCGCCGAAATCTTTGGTTGGTATCGTCATCCGGTCTGCGGTGATCTCCTTATCAATCAATTGAATATTGTGTTTCTTCTTGCCAATAATCCAACAAACAAAATCGGTCACGCGCCCAGGGACGACTTGAGTGCCCACTGCTCTAAGCTCACTCTGGGGGTATGTAACCGTGCAAGTAACCTGGTGTAGATTGGCAAAATTGAGCGTTACTTGGTGCACCTGCCCATTGGACGTTGCCGAGGTTTCCGCTGCGGCAGGCCCGATGATGGTCAGGATCGCTATCAGCGCGAGTAGCTTCGACATTTCCCGGCTTCCTACGTTGTTGAGCCGGGCTAGCGCCGGCAAGCCACTGGCATTCCTTCAGTTTCCGGGCGGGGGTGGATTTAAGGTGGTATTCATCGAGCCATTTCGATGACCCCCGCGTCCGGAAACTGCGATTGGTATGTACCGACCCACCCGCTTTCACTCAGTCGCAGGGTTGCATCGATCCGACCACATTGGCCTACCGTCATGGAAATAACTATCGCGCTATCATAAAAGTGTCCGGTAAAAACGCCGGTATCACCGCAGCGTGCGCCGCTAAACACGACGCTCCCCACCATCGTTCGATCAGGATTTACTCGAACACCTGTCAACTGTATTGAGCCCCTTCCTGACGAGGTGGAACTCGACCATCCCCCAGACAGGCCCACCAGCGACAATCCCGGCGCGTAGGTCTGCGGCGTCGGTATTTCTCTGTAAATAAAGGTGACGGTTCTTCGTTGGTAATCTATGGCTACCCTACCGAAGCGTTGGAGGGCTGTTTGACCGAAAAGCGGGTCACCACCACTCATGATAAGAGCAGGAACATTATAAATGAGTTTTGATCCGACGCCTACTTCACTGGCTGTTGTGGTCATTGCTACCACCGTTGAACCTCCTGCCAGTACCACGTTTGTCTGTTCACCTGTGGGAAGATTTGCACTTTTGGCGCATTGCAGCGGTAACACTAAGTCATTCGCGCCGGTATCCAACACAAAGCGGATGGGGACACGTTAATTCTTGCCATTATATGGATATTATTTTGCGCAATACTCATTGGCACAACAATCTCTTGGACAGATGATTTAGAACATGCAAGTAATAACACAATATTTATTGTGATAAATATTTTAACAAATCCCATTACCGATTTCTCCCGAAAGTCCTCAAGCGGTTTATGTTATGCCGCAGCTATTCGGCAGCAGAAACATATAGCAACTCGCGGTTGTGTCAACGTAGGGCGCGCAACGTCTGCCGTCGGCATAGCCACCGGCCAGGAACTCAGTATGACCTCTGCGCACGCACCCGCCAGTGCTTGGTGTATCGTGGTGTAGGCCGTATTAACCGAGCCGACACCTAGGGGTTTGGTGGCCTGGGAGGGATCGCAGCGTTGGCTACCGCTTGGAATAGGGGGCTGTTCTACAGTGTTCAAGTGGTATAGGTCGAGGCAATGCTTCGACGCTACAGTGTATGCGGGTATCTCTTCCTGTCCATCCGTGTTCATCTATATTCATCGTGCGAAGTGTACGGTATTCGTGAGCGTAATACTCCATGTGTGCATTCGCATTATAAGTCTCCGCGCTCCCGTAGCTAGAGGTAACAGACCTTAGGCGGCGCGTGGACGAGTGTCGTGGCACCCCCACCTCCGGTCACTGAGCGAGTTGTTTTAAATTCGCCCAGTCATACGCGCACGAATGCTTCTTAGCGCGCCGCAGGCTGGACAGAAAAACTGGACAGCGCCTAAATACCGCAAGATTTCTGCGGCGTCTATTCGCTTTCGGACAGCCAATGCGCGGGAATGACTGCGCGCGGGCATTGCGGCGGTAACCGTCACTGGCAACGAGAAGGTCTCCCGATCTAGATTAGGACGTTCATCGCGGGTAAGCCGCGCGGGAGAGCACTGACAGCGTAACGCCAGAAAACTGCTAGGGAGACCACCCAATGCAATTGTCGCTCGTGTTGTTGGTTCCTGCGCTAATCGCATGCGCTCAGGTAACGGCACGAGCAGAAACAGTTACTTTTGATTGTAGTGAATCGGCAAATGCGAAGCCCGTTATTTTGATAATAAATCTCTCTGCGAAAACTGCTGCGGTGCCATCGTCAAATTATCTTGGAACGAATGTCGTTGCATCCGGGAAGGTTATATCATGGATCACTAAAACTCACTTTGCATACTATGAATTTACTTTGGATCGGACCGATGGATATTTTGCGATAAGATGGCACATCACAAATCGAAACAGTGGTGACTTCGGCCTTTATAAAACTCTTACGGCGCGATGCTACGTGATCCCAAACCATCCTGAGCGATCCCCGATGCAATAGTGTCCCGCAGGCCGCATAATTGGCATAACCCCGCGCTTTAAGCTTTTCATAAGATTGGTAGTACAACTTCCGATGGCATGCGGCGCTTAGATTACATATTGCTTACAGTCATCGCCACAGCATTGATGGCGGCAGTCATAGCGACCCAATGGCTTAGGCAACGCAGCGCTTATAATCCTTGGGCCGATGAAGCTCCCGTCGCGATAGCCGAGTAGGTACGCCAATTTGAGCGCTCGATTGAGCGAGCCGAGAAGTTTCAGCTATCTCCGGGGAGCCAGGTAGGGTTGCTGAGCGGGTAGATACCGCAGACTGCGACCGCAATCTATAAAACGCACACTTGCGGCTTGATCGGCAAGCAATCGAAAAATATTACACCAAGTTGCCCCGGCCAGGATAACCCTCCTGAGCGTTCCCGTGCTCCTACCAAGAGCGCGCGAACAGCGCTATGGAAAGGTCTGGAAAACCATGCCAACTCGAAAGTCATAACAGGAGGTATATTCAATGGCTTAGCGGTCATAAGATGACTACAAAAACGATGACCACACTACCGGCATATTTTAGGTCAGCATAAATGTCTCACTGTAACGAATGTAACGTTGCATCCGCCGCCTTTTCGACCGGGTAATACCCAGCCCTAGCGGCCTCACCGCGTTTGTTGCGGTCATATTCTTTGTAGCGCAGTTGGCCCACTAAGACGGCTCGCTCCAATCGCTTCCTAAGCTCCTTGGCGCTCAACCCGATGCCGGTCTGTTCCTTGATTGCCTCGCGGTAGACCGAAAGGTTCTCGCGCCGGTTCCGGGTGATCGGTGTCCATTGCAAGCGCTGGTGGCTATGTCAACGCACGCGGTATTGATCGCGCGTTCCTGGTCAGCGTTATTGCTAGGCAGAAGCATCCCATCTTCCCAATAGAGCGTTCGGGCGGCACCTCTGACTGTGTTGTTGCGCTTGGCTACCGATAGCTCGATGGCTGTGTCCATGCCTTCAACCGGCTTTACCGCTAGCCGCACTCGTGGCGCATTTACAAACGCGACAGACCAGCCTGAATTGTCGCCGCGAGCAATGCCCGCTTGGCTCGGATGCATGACCATCAACCCGCTAGCGTCAAGCTGGGCCATCTTGCCATCGAGCCAGTCGATTGCGCGGCGCACAGCCGTTTCGTTGATCTTGGCGTTGCCAGCGAAGGCAAACACATTGTAGGCGCTATCGAACACGATGAACTTGTGGCCGGGGATGCTGTGGAGTTTCCGTTCTAGAGCTTCCCAAAGCTCTGTTGGCGCGATATCGGCTGCCTCGTTGATAATCAACAACGGGCTGCGCCCTTTCCAGCCGCAATAAATATGATCGTCAAGCGCGTCGGGAGCCAATCCCAGGCGGCGTATCAATGTTGCTTGGCGTCGAGCATCTTCATCCGGCCCGTTCTCATAGCTGACGTGGATAAAGGTGCCCTGTTCGACCACTTGGCCGTACAGGTTGGCTGCGGTATGCAAACAAGCTCCCCAATGCTGCGCGATGCGCGACTTGTGCAACCCGCCCGGCCCAGACAGGTACGCGACACAATGCTTTTCGATATAGCCAGGGATCAGTTCTTCTACCGGCTTCGGGTCGCGTAGCCGTTGATCCCAGCCAGTGGAGAACACGTTATCGTCCGGCGCTGGCTCGCCTATCGGATCGCTAGCCGGTGGCTTACCGCGTCTAATTTCGTTCTCTAGAAATATCGCCCACGTTTTCTCACTGGACTTCCCAATATCGCAACCATCTTCATTTTGTTTGAACTTTCGGACATTCTCAATTTTCCGCCATAGATAGTGGTCGTCGAACCCGGTTAAGGGTTCTATCAGGTCGTAAATGGTTTGGTCGCTGAGGCCCTTGTCACAGCCCTTGGCTATGGTGTTGTAGCAAGCACGATCTGATCCCTCGCCCTCTGGCGGAATAGGGTGGCGCTTGAGGTAGTGCTTGAACGCTTCAATCTCCCCCGGCTCGCCTCGACATAATCAGGATCGGCAACACGGCGCTCGCTCTTGGTCGTTGGCATAGGCGGCAACCCGGCCAGCAATTCGGCAGCGGTGCGGCGGGTTATCTCTAGATGCGCGTCAACGGCATCTTCGCCCCCTTCAATCGCGACCAGCCGGGTTATCCCGACGCCCTTTGGCGGGTCTTTGCGGTGGAGCGTTCCGGCGAGGCGTAGGACGCGCGGAAGATCGCTCACATGATCGGTACCATAGTAGGCTCTCAGACGATCCTGGGCCTCTGTGAAGCCCGCTGGCGGCATATCGAAGACCAGCCAGTAGGCGTGCCAGTGAACAGCGTCGCGGGTCACCAGGAAATCGGGTTTGGCGTGCCAGCTATCGGGGAGCGGTTTGTTGTCAGCATCGATAAAGATCGCACGCACGCGGGCAATCGCCGCGCCCTTCTGGCCGCCTTCATTAACTACAAGGAACACCTGTGCGCCGCCATCCTGCGCGGTGACGATCTCGCCCCAGCACTCGGCAAGAGTACCGTTGAGGTTCCGGCCATGCGGATAAGCGCCGCCGAACAGTCGGAGCACATGGCGCTGCCAGGATCGCCGGTCAGTAGCTCGATATGCCGGGCGGCAAGCTCGCGGTTAGGCCGCAATAGGGGGAGCGGTACCGGATCGGTAGACGGCTCTGCGCGGAGGGAATTTTGGCAATTTTGCTCCGTCAGAGTATTGACGGTGGCTGCATCGTCCTCTATATAACGCCTTGACACTTAACACCTGTCTTTCTGTTGCACTGTGATTTGGGCTTCTCTCCCTCAACACAGCATGGGTTTCAGTTCATGCACCTAAATTTCGGCCCGCTGTTTAAACGCAGCGGGTCGTTTTCTTAGACGCGACTTGATATAGTAATGTTAGGTGCATCTAGCTAGGTCTATGCGCAATAATCTTGCGCACAGATCAATGACTTAACGGTACGATAGCGTAGTATAAACTAAACTGGTGAGTTCAATTAACGCTACGATGTAGTATCATTCTCTGGTTCAGTTGGCCGCATGCCTTGTTTCCGCTTTGCGCGATAAGCAGCACTCCTGGCGATGATTTTCTCTCGGTTTGCTACGCGGTGAGCGGCTTGCCTCGCTAAAATCTTTTTCCGGTTCGCAGCATAGTAGGCAGCGGCATAAGTCCTTGTTTCAGCCCTATGTGTTGCGCGATAGGCGGCGCTCTTTGCTACAATTCTCTCCCGATTCTCAGCGTAATAAGCAGCAAAGTAGGCCGCGCTCTTAGCGATATCGGTCATGTCATCCTCCCGTTTTCAGGGAAGATTGGCGTAGTAGCCGCCCTTCGACAAGTTTCGTTGTCGCCTTTGCGAATGCGTCGTTCATGCCGCTACCCTGCCCTGCCCTATCTCAGCCAGCGGAAGGCCGCGCCTATAGCGCTCCATTTCCTCGGTCAGGATCACGGTACGGTAGCCGCTCTTGTGCGCCTTGATAGCGCCAGCGGCGATCAGTTCATAAAGCCGGGATCGCGAAAACAACCCCGTTTGGCAGGCTTCTTTGATCGTGTAAGCGAGGCGTTCGACGGAGGATACTGTAGCCACCTTAGGTGCACTCCTAGAATGGGCTTGGCGTTGCCGCTAAACCGTCCTTGGGGGTGGGCCACTATTGGCTCCGGTCGCTTTGACCCTCGACCGACAGGCTGTGCGATGCTGTAGGGCGCTCCTACCGTCTAGCGGTTCATAATGCCGCGCCCGTCATCGCCTGATGGCTAAAGTCCAGAGCACTCCTAGCCCCACCGATCTAGCCAACACAGCATAGATAGCTAAAGCGGAGGAAACTTCAAGTCCTGAGTAGTCCAGTTATCTCCCATTCCTCCGTTGACCTGTCCCTGCCGCTAATCATATAGAGTGTTTAAACGTGCTATTCTTGCTGGCCTTATTCGGCAATCCGGGACAAAAACAGGACACTCCCCCAAATGTACCAAGGTTTGTGCGGGTCTTCTCTGCTATCTATGAGCGCATGGTTCTGACGACGCGGCAGCTTGCCGGGATCGTGCTGGCGGCGAGCATCGCGGTGCTCGGCACCGCGCTCTTGTCCCAGTATTGGGGCGGGCTGGTGCCGTGCGAGCTCTGCCTGCTACAGCGCTGGCCGTGGCGGATCGCGATCGTGATCGCGGCGATCGCCGTGCTCGGCGGCGGCCGGCTGACCCAATCGCACGTCGCGCTGGTGCTCGCGCTCGTCTTTTTCATCGGCGCCGGCCTCGCCTTCTACCATGTCGGGGTCGAGCAGCACTGGTTCGCCGGACCGTCCGGCTGTACCGCGACTGTCGGCGCCGGCGCCCAGACGATCGAGGAGTTGCGGCGGCAGCTTCTCGCCGCCCCTGTCGTGACGTGCGACCAGGTCCAATGGTCGCTCTTCCGGGTTTCGCTCGCCGGGTGGAACTTCATCGCCTCGCTGGTCATGGCCGCGTTCTGCGCGGGGTCCGCGGCCTGGCTGGCGCCGCGCCGGCAGGCGGCATGAGCGGCGAGGCGATGGAGGTCCACCGGGCCTACCTGCCCGGCGACCGCGCGCCGCGGGACGACACGGCGCGGATGATCCGCGTCGACCAGGCCGGCGAATACGGCGCGACCCGGATCTATGCCGGACAGCTCGCGGTGATCCGGCGCAGCCGCGCCGCCGGCGCGATCCGCGAGATGGCCGAGCAGGAGCAGCGCCATCTCGCACAATTCGACCGGCTGCTCTGCGAGCGCCGGGTGCGGCCGACCGCGCTGTCGCCGCTGTGGCACATCGCCGGGTATGCGCTCGGCGCCGCGACAGCGCTCATGGGCGAGCGCGCGGCGATGGCCTGCACGGTCGCGGTCGAGGAGGTCATCGACGGCCATTATGCCGGCCAAGCCGAGCGCCTCGGCGACAGCGACCCGGAACTGGCCGAGACGATCGCCGCCGCGCGCGCCGACGAGCTTGCCCATCGCGACACCGCGCTCGCTCACGAGGCGGCCGAAGCGCCAGGGTACGAATTGGTCTCGACCGCGATCAAGGCGGGGGCGCGGCTCGCGGTCTGGCTGTCGGAGCGCATCTAGGCCACGCCGTTTTCACGCAGACGCGCGATGTCGCCGACCGAATAGCCGAGCGCGGCCAGTACAGCCTCGGTGTCGGCGCCGATTTCGGGCGCGGGGCGACGCAATTCGCAGGGGGCCTCGGCGAACTTGATCGGGAAGCCGAGCATCCGGACATCGCCGTGGCCGGGGTGGTGCTGGGTCAGCACCATCTGCTGGTCGATCACCTGCGGGTCGGCGAAGACCTCCGACAACCCCATGACCCGGCCGCACGGCACCCCGGCGGCGTTGAGCAGTTCGATCCAGTACGCGGTGGTGTTCGTGCACAGCCGCGCCTCGACCGCCGCGTTCATCGCCGCGCGGTTCTCGACCCTGAGATCGTTGCTGGCGAAGCGCGGGTCGGCGCGCAATTCCGGGAGGCCGAGCGCATCGACGAGGCGCTGATAGGATTGCTCCTGGCTCGGCGCCAGCGCGACCTCGCCGTCCCGGGTGCGGAACATGCCATAGGGCGAGACGATGGCCTGGTCGTTGCCGGCGCGGCCGGGTTCCTTGCCGGTTGCAAAATGGTTGGCGGCGAGAAAGCCCAATAGGCTGATCATGCCGTTGTTGAGGCTGGCGCCCACCCGGTCGCCGAGGCCGGTGCGGCCCTTGCGCACCAGCGAGGCGCAGATGCCGATCGCGCCGTAGAGCCCGGCGACGAGATCGGCGATCGGCGGCCCGGCCCTGAGCGGCCCGCCGCCGGCCTCGCCGGTGACGCTCATGAAGCCGCTCATCGCCTGGGCGATGAAGTCGAAGGACGGGCGGTCGCGATAGGGGCCGCTCGAACCGAAGCCGGAAAGGCTGCACGTCACGAGACCGGGGTTGAGCGTCTTGAGCCGGGCGTCATCGAATCCCATCGCCACGAGCACGCCGGGGCGGTAGTTCTCGACCAGCACGTCGCTTTTCTCGATCAGCTTGGCGAGCACGACGCGGCCCTCGTCGGCGCGCAGGCTGAGGGTGACCGACTTCTTGTTGCGGTTGAACGCGGTGAAATACCAGGAGAGCCCGTCGCGGACGACCCCTTGCCCGCGCAGCGGATCGCCCTGCCCCGGGGTTTCGATCTTGACGACCTCCGCGCCCATGTCGGCGAGCAGCATCGTGCAGAACGGCCCGGCCAGGATGCGCGTCAGGTCGACGACCCGGATTCCCGATAGCGGCACGCTCGTCTCCCATCGCCGTTGCGCCATCATTATGACCGAGCTCGAAGCGGCCCGCGATTCGCCCGAAATCGGGATGCGGGACCGGCCTGAAACCGAAACTATTTCTGTTGCCGCCTAGGGATAGCGGCCCCGGCTCGCGCGCGCCCGCAACTTCGCTGACCATCCGGCAGCTAGCACAGGACGAGCCGCATGGAGCCGAAGGCGCGAGCCTATCCGGATGCAAAGCGGGCCAGGGGGCGACGCCGACCCTGGGTCGGCAATCTCCTGGCGGTCTTCATGGTGCTCACGATCGGGTCGCTCGCCGCCCTGGTGCTGTCTCATCAATTGCGGCAGGGGCATTGGGAGGGGGCGGCCAGCCCGGCGATCGCCCAGACCAATGCGCCGGTCGTTCTGGTCGAAGGCGTCGAGCGACCGCATCTCGAAGCGATGGTCGGCAAAGCCGGTGAGCCGCCGCCTCCGCCGGCAATCAGCCTCGACGACACTGACCGGCTGCTTATCGAGGTGGCGGGCGGGGTCTTTGTCCTGACGTTCGTCATCCTCTTGATCCGGCGCCTCAGGCCGGCGCGCGAGCCATTCGAGGCGGGCCAGAAATGGGCAAGCGTTCCGGCCGAGATGGAAGCGATGGCGCCGCGCGCCGTGATGGCGCAGCCCGGCACCAGCTCGATCGCGGCCAAGCGGCTCTCCGCCGTGGTCTGGGGCGACCAGGTCGCTCGCCAGCAGGAAGTCGCCAGAAGCGCGTAGCAAGCGCTGCCTGTCATCCCTGTTTTTTGACGCTCTTTATCAGGCAATAACAGGCCTCGGCGCCCGGGCCCGCGTCGCGCCGTTTTCGCTGTTATCTACAAGGATTCTACAGCCAAGCCCTCTTCCCGCACGGCGACGGCACCCCGAATCGTCGCCGAAGCCGCACGGGAACGATTACCGCAAGAATTTGGCGATTTTACAGCCGTCGCCTCCCCAACTCGGAAGGAGAAGCTAAAGCCTCGCGGCGACGAATTTCGCGATGGGCTGGCCGAGGGCGATGAGGGTCAGGCCGGAGGCGACTTCCAATATCCCGTAGACGAAATACTGCGCCAGCGCCCCGTAGATTTCCTCTGCGTGAGGCAGGAGAAAGAATCCCGCGACGATGGCGACGAGCCAAACAATGCCGATGACGAACCAGACCGCGCCGAAGAGCCGGACAATCAGCAGGGTGAGCTTGAACAGGTCCATTTTTCTGCCGCCGGACTCCGCATTCGCCGCAGATTAGAGGCGGCGATCCCGGGCGCCGCCGTCTTCAACTCTCGAGCTCGGTATCCCAATAGAGATAATCGCGCCAGGAATCGTGCAGGTAGTTGGGCGGGAAGGCGCGTCCGTTTTCCTGCAGCATGAAGCTCGATGGCTGGACCGGCCGGTGGCGCGGGTACATGCCGCTCTGCTGGGGCAGGCGATTGCCTTTCAACAGGTTGCAGTAGGAGCAGGCGGTGACGACGTTGGCCCATACCGTGCGCCCGCCGCGCGAGCGCGGCACGACGTGGTCGAAGGTCAGATCGTGCGACGGGTACGGCTCACCACAATACTGGCAGGAGAAGCGGTCGCGCAGGAACACGTTGAACCGGGTGAAGGCCGGGTTGCGCGCCGCCTGGACGTATTCCTTCAAGGCGATGACGCTGGGCAGCCGCATCTCGATCGACGGGCTGCGCACATAGGTATCGTAGTGGTCGACGATAAAGACACGTTCCAGCCACACCGCCTTGACCGCGTCCTGCCACGACCACAGCGAAAGCGGAAAATAGGAGAGCGGCCGGAAATCCGCGTTGAGCACCAAGGCTGGGCAGCTATCGAGCACCACCGTCACCCATCACCGTTACGCCCGCAACGACCGCGCCTTAGCACGGGATTGTGACGGATTGTTAGCGGATCGGCGGCCCCGGGACAAGATTTCGCGGGTGGGTTTCGATGCTGAATACCGACTATGCGTCCTTCGAGGCCTCGCGTCGCGAGGCACCTCAGGATGAGGCGCCGTTATGCATGCCATCAAAAACACTCCTCATCCTGAGGAACGCCCGCCAGGGCGCGTCTCGAAGGACGCAAGGCCTTGATGCAGCCTCAAATCTCAGCGCGTCGGGACCGGGGTTTCGCCGCGGTAATCGTAGAAGCCGCGTTCGGCCTTGCGGCCGAGCCAGCCGGCCTCGACGTATTTGACGAGGAGCGGACAGGGCCGGTACTTGCTGTCGGCAAGCCCCTCGTAGAGCACCTGCATCACCGACAGGCAGGTGTCGAGCCCGATGAAATCGGCCAGTTCGAGCGGCCCCATCGGATGATTCGCGCCGAGCTTCATCGCGGTGTCGATCGCCTCGACCGAGCCGACCCCCTCGTAGAGCGTGTAGACCGCCTCGTTGATCATCGGCAGCAGGATGCGGTTGACGATGAAGGCGGGAAAATCCTCTGCCGCGACCGGGGTCTTGCCGAGCTTTATGGTGAGGTCGCGGGTCGCGGCGAAGGTCGCCTCGTCGGTGGCGATGCCGCGGATCAGCTCGACCAGGCTCATCGCCGGCGCCGGGTTCATGAAATGCATGCCGATGAACTTGCCCGGCCGGTCGGTCGCCGAGGCGAGCCGGGTGATCGAGATCGACGAGGTGTTGGTGGCGATCAGCGCCTCGGGTTTCAAGCGCGGGACCAGCGCCTTGAACACCTCGCGCTTGACGTCTTCCTTCTCGGTAGCGGCCTCGATCACCATGTCGCAATCGGCGAAGCCGGTGTAGTCGGCGGCGGTCGTGATATGGGCGAGCGCGGCTTCCTTCTCGTCCTCGCGGATGCGGCCGCGCGCGACCTGGCGGCCGAGATTGGCGTCGATCGTCTCGATGCCGCGGGCGAGCGCCTCGGGGCTGATGTCGTTGAGCACCACGTCGAGCCCGGCAAGGGCGCAGACATGGGCGATGCCGCGCCCCATCTGCCCGGCGCCGACGACGCCGATGCGCTTAAGATCCATGTTGGTTCGCTCGGTCACTTCTGGATCTTGGCGAGCTCGGCGTCGAGCTCGGGGAGGATTTTGAAGAGATCGCCGACGAGGCCGTAATCGGCGATCTGGAAGATCGGCGCCTCCTCGTCCTTGTTGATGGCGACGATGACCTTCGAATCCTTCATGCCCGCCAAATGCTGGATCGCGCCGGAGATGCCGACGGCGATGTAAAGCTCGGGCGCGACGATCTTGCCGGTCTGACCGACCTGGTAGTCGTTGGGCACGAACCCGGCATCGACCGCGGCGCGGGAGGCGCCGACCGCGGCGCCCAATTTGTCGGCGACCGCTTCCAGCAGATGAAAATTGTCGCCCGACTGCATGCCGCGCCCGCCCGAGACGATGACCCGGGCGCTGGTCAGCTCCGGCCGTTCGGATTTCGACAGCTCGGCCCTGACGAATTCGGAGAGCCCGGCCGAGCCGGCGCCACCGACGGCCTCGACCGCGGCCGAGCCGCCCTCGCCCGCGACCGGCGGAAACGCGGTGCCGCGCACGGTGATGATCTTGACCTTGTCCTTCGATTGCACGGTCGCCAGCGCGTTGCCGGCGTAGATCGGCCGCACGAACGTATCCTGCGAGACGATGCCGCTGATGTCGGACACCTGCATCACGTCCAAGAGCGCGGCGACGCGCGGCATCAAATTCTTGCCCTGAGTCGTCGCCGGCGCCAGCACGTGCGAATAGCTGGCGGCGAGGTCGACAAGCAGCGGCGCGATGTTTTCGGCGAGGCCGTGGCCGTAGGCCGCGTCGTCGGCGACCAGCACCTTGGCGATTCCCGCGATCTTGGCGGCGGCATCGGCGGCGGCGCGGCAATCCTGCCCGACGACGAGTATGTGGATGTCGCCGGCCCCGGCCTTCGAGAGCTCGGCGGCGGCGGCGGCGGCGTGGAGGGTGGCGGGCTTGACCGAACGATTGTCGTGTTCGGCGACGACGAGAACTGTCATCAGATCACCCGCGCCTCGGTCTTGAGCTTGGCGACCAGCTCCTCGACCGAGCCGACCTTGACCCCGCCCTGGCGCTTCGAGGGCTCCTCGACCTTGAGGGTCACGAGACGCGGCGTGACATCGACGCCGAGATCGTCGGGGGTGAAGACGTCGATCGGCTTTTTCTTTGCTTTCATGATGTTGGGAAGCGATGCATAACGCGGCTCATTAAGTCGTAGATCGGTGGTGACCACCGCCGGCATCTTCAATTTCACGGTTTCGAGCCCGCCATCGACCTCGCGGGTGACCTCGGCGCTGCCGCCGGAGATTGTTAGCTTCGAGGCGAAGGTCGCTTGCGGCCAGCCGAGCAGCGCCGCCAGCATCTGGCCGGTCTGGTTGCAATCGTCGTCGATCGCCTGCTTGCCGATGATGACGATCTCCGGCCCTTCCTTCTCGATCACCGCCCTGAGGAGCTTGGCGACCGCCAAGGGCTGCAGCTCGACATCGGTCTGCACCAGCACGCCGCGGTCGGCGCCCATGGCGAGCGCGGTGCGGATCGTCTCCTGGCATTGCTGGATGCCGGCGGAAAAGGCGATGACCTCCTCGACCGTGCCGGCCTCGCGCAGGCGCAACGCCTCCTCGACCGCGATCTCGTCGAACGGGTTCATCGACATCTTCACATTGGCGGTCTCGACGCCGGTGCGATCCGCCTTGACCCGGACCTTGACGTTGTAATCGATAACCCGCTTGACCGCGACCAGCGCCTTCATCGTGCCACCAGGCTAGTTAGGGGGCGGAATTGTGCATGTGCACATGAGGATGGCAAGTGCCGCCGCATCACAGCAGCTCGCGGTTCTGGACGATCTTCCAGAACGTGTTCTTGTGGACGATCTTGTCATCCTTGAAGGTGTAGATGTCGCAGCCCTGGTAATTCAATTCCTCGCCGTCGGCGCCCTTCCCGCGCACGGTCCACACCGAGACGGCACGATCGCCAGCGAGGATGTATTCCTCGTTTTCCCAGCGCATATCGGGGATCTGGACGAAACGGTCAGCGAGTGCCTTCCTGATTGTCTCCTTGCCGCGCAGCGTGCGGCCGACCGGCTCGGGACCGCGGGACAGGCAAAACACGCCGTCCTCGGCGAAGAACGCGACGATGCGGTCGACATCGCGGCTGTTGAATGCGGCCGAGATCGATTTCATCAGGTCGAGGGTTACCATTATCTCTTCGTCCTCTCTTCATCGCGTCGCGCCCGGCTGCCACAACACGTCCTTGGCGCCGTTGTCGTTGAGGCGCCGGCCGAGCACGAAAAGGTGATCGCTGAGCCGGTTGAGGTATTTGACCGCCTCGGGGTTGATCTTCTCCGCCTCGGCGAGGGCGCAGACGAGGCGCTCGGCGCGGCGGGTCACAGTGCGCGCCAGGTGCAGATAGGCGGCGGCCGGCGTGCCGCCCGGCAGGATGAACGAATCGAGCGGCGCGAGCGCCGCGTTCATTGCATCGATCTCGGCCTCGAGCCGCTTCACTTGCGCCGCGACGATGCGTAGGGCCCCTGCCCCACGCCTGCCGCCCTCGGGGGTGCAGAGATCGGCGCCGAGATCGAACAGGTCGTTCTGGATGCGCGCGAGCATCGCATCGGCCTCCTCGCCGGCATGGAGCCGCGCCAGGCCGATCGCCGCGCTAGCCTCGTCAACCGTGCCGTAGGCCGCGACGCGCAAGGATTGCTTGGCTACGCGGGTGCCGTCGCCGAGCGAGGTTTTTCCCTTGTCGCCGCCGCGCGTGTAGATGCGGGTGAGCTTGACCATCGGTCTTGCCGGCGGGCCTAGCGATTGGCCGCCATCATCATCAGGAGCGCCAGGGTGACCAGCGCGATCGCCTGCATGACGACGCGCATCTGCATCATCTTGTTGGAGCGGCGCGGGTTGCCGCCCTTCAGCATCGTCGCGATGCCGACCCCCAAGGCGATCAGCACGCCGACCATGGCGAGGACGAGGATGAGGGTGAGGAAAACGCGCATCGCCGGCGCATCATAACGCAGAGTGAGCGGTTTTACCCTAACGCCCGGACGAGCTTTTCGATGCGGTGCAGCGCGCCGTCGGCGATGCCGAGCTCTTCGAGGTGGCGCACGGTGTTGGCGAGATAGTCGCGGCCGGTGCCGCGGTCGCCGCGCGAGGTCGCGATGATCCGCGCCGCGGCGTCATCCGGGAGCCGGCCGGCATAGTCGCGCGAGTCGCGGCGCACCGTAAAGGCGTAGCCCGAAACCGGACCGCGCGCGGTCGCGATCTTGAGCGGCGTCATATGATAGACGAAACCGGTCATCTCGCGGGTCCAGATAAGGTCGATCTCGGCGGCAAGCGAAGCCTCGGGCAGGCGATAGGCAATGCCGCGGCACGAGCCGCCGCGGTCGAGGCCCAGGACCAGGCCCGGCTTCTCGCGGGTGCCGCGATATTCGGGCGAATAGAGGCAGAAGGCGCGGTGATAGCCGTGGATACGCGCCGGCACCCGCTCGGCGACGCCCATCTCCGGGTTCCACATCAGGGAGCCGTAGGCGAAGATCCACACCGGCTTCGCGCTGGCGCGCAGGTCGACGACCCAGCCCGGCATCGGGTCGATCGGATAGGGCGAAGCAAGGTTGAGTGTCGGAGCGGCCATCCGCCGGAGGCTAAAGCCAATTTGCCTCCGGCGGAATGACCCGCTTTGTCGCCCAGCCGGGCGACGGGCCGCTAGACCGGCGGGATCGCGTAGTACGCGTCGACCGTCGGCGGGTAGGTGGTCCAGTCGGGCTCGGCCACCCGGGTGTAGCTCGGCGCCTTTTCGAGGCGCTTGCGATCGAGATCGACGACATAGGCGCCCATCTTGGGATCGTAGGTCAGCACCCGCCACGGTAACGGGTGATAGCTTTCGCCCATCCCCAGAAAGCCGCCGAACGACATGATCGCGTAGGCGACCCGGCCGTTGAGTTTGTTGAGCATCAGGCCGTAGACCGACCCGAGGCTCTCGCCCATGCGGTTGTAGACCGCGGTGCCGACGACCTTGTCGGCCGAGATCAGGTTGACGGTTTCGTCGGTAGCGACTTCGCTGCTAGGCGGCATGATCGTGTCGGGCATGGCGCTCTCCTTCGGTGTCGAGAGCCATAGAACGCCGCGCCAAATCTTACGTTCCGCGCTCCGGCTCAATCGTCCCAGACCTGCTTCGGCATCGGCAGGTCGGCAAAGTCGGATTCGGCGAGCGGACGGTCGGCGGCGATGCCGTGCATGTCCAAGAGCATCACCCATTGCCGCGTATGCTGGCCGATATGCCAGGTCGCGCGCTCCAGCACCTCGTGCAGCTTCTGCCGGCCGTAATAGGTGTCGACCTCGGCCTGGGCGCCCTTGTCCGCTGTGGCCGCCCACCAGGTCTCGACCTTGCCCTTGACCCGCCCGCCGTAGGCGGCGAGCGCGGCGGTCGATGCCATCTCGGCGGGGTCATGGACCTCGCCCGGCAGGGCGTTAGTGAAGAACTTGCCGCCGGCGACTTCGGTGAAGGCCTCGCAGATGCGGAACATGTGGTGCGCGAGGCGGCCATAGGCGCGCGGCCTCCCGGGGGTCAGGGTCTCGAGCTGGGCGTCGGGCATTTGCGGGATCATCCGCAGCGCCGCGTCGATAAAGCGCTCCATACGTTCGACGAGTTGCGCCGGGGTGAGAACCGGCCCGGCCTTCTCGTTCAATTTCAGGAAGGCGACGACCTGCGCGATGTTCTGCGCGAAGACAAACTCGTCGCCGCGCGACAGCACCGGGATCGAGCGCGCGCCCAAACGCTGCAGCTCGGCACGCCCGGCCGCGTCGGTGAGGATATTGATCGATTCGAACTCGATCCCACGGACCGAGAGAAACTCTTTGAGTCTCAGACAGCTAGTTCAGCCAGGCTGCCAGAACGCCTTCAGCGGCGGGGTCGCCGTCATCGGTTTCACCTGTGCGCAATCGACGGTGCATGTTCGCCGCGACGCCAGGCTGCGTCAACCGGGCCTAGATGCATTCCGCACCGGCGGAAATGCTTTATAACCCCGCCGATGCGCCGCAAGACGATCTCTTGGCTGACCGGCGTCGTCGGCATCCTCCTGTTCGGCGCTTACGGCGTCTTCTGGTGGGTGGCTGCCGGCCGCATCGAGGAAGAGGCCGCGAGCCAGGCCCGCGCCGCGCACGAAAAGCTCGTCGACGTGTCGTGGCAGACGATCAGGGTCGCCGGATTTCCATTCTCGTTTCGCCTCGAACTTGGCGACGCGGTGATCACCGACAAGGCGGCGAACCCGCCGGTCGAGCTGCGCGCGTCCAAGCTGACCGCGAGCATCTTGCCGTGGAATTTCCGCACCGTCTGGTTCGCCGCGCCGGACGGGCTGAGCACGCTCTACGGGCCCGATACCGCGCCGCTCGCCAAGCTCGACGCCGCCGCCGGGGAGGGCGCGCTCACGGCCGCCGACGACGGGGGGTTGACGGTCTGGGCCACGCTCTACCGGCCCAAGGCCGAGGCGGGCCAGGCGATTTCCGCGCGGCGGGCGACCCTCTGGCTCATCGTGCCGGCGCCCGCGGCCCACGCAGGGCCGGCATTCGCCGCGCTGCTCGAAGACGTCGCGCCTCCGGTCCTGCCGCCGACCTTCGGCAAGACCATCGAGACTGTCGGCCTCGGCGTCACGCTGACGGGCGCATGGCCGCCCGGACCGCCGCGCCAGGCCGCCGCCGCGTGGCGCGACGCCGGCGGCTCGCTGCAGCTCGACCATTTCCAGCTGCGCTGGGGCGCGCTCGGGGTGACGGCGTCGGGGTCGCTCTCGCTCGACGCGGATCTGCAGCCGCAAGGCACGCTCACCGGCGGGCTCGCCGGCGCCGACCAGCTGATGAGCGCGCTGGTCGCCGCCGGCCGGATCAAGGCCAGCGACGCGCGCATCGCCGGCATGGCGCTGATGATGCTGGGCAGGGCGGGGCCGGACGGGCGGCCGGAAATCCCGGCGACGCTGACGGTCCAGAACGGCGAGATGATTTTGGGCCCGGTACGGCTCGGCAAGGCGCCGCGGATCGAGTGGTGAGCTAAGCCTGCTTCGCCTCGATGATCGAGCGGCGGATCGCGCGGGTCTCGGTGAAGCGCTTTTCCAGCGTATCGCCTTCGCCGCGGCGGATGGCGCGCTGCAAGGCGGTGAGGTCCTCGCTGAAACGCTGCAGGATGTCGAGCACCGCCTCGCGGTTCTTCAGGAAGATGTCGCGCCACATGACCGGATCGGACGCCGCGATGCGGGTGAAGTCCCGGAAACCGCCGGCCGAATAGGCGATGACCTCGGATTTGAGGTCGTCGCCGAGCGCCGAGGCGGTGCCGACGATGGTGTAGGCGATGAGGTGCGGCAGATGCGAGGTCACCGCCAGCACCCGGTCATGGTGCTGGGCCGGCATGGTCACGACTTTCATCCGCGCCAGCTGCCACAACGCGGTGATTTTGGCGACCGCGCCGGGATCGGTGTCCGGCGTCGGGGTGAGGATGCACCAGCGGTCCGCGAACATCTCGGCAAAGCCGGAATCGGGACCCGAATGCTCGGTGCCGGCGACCGGATGGCCGGGCACGAAATGCACGCCCCGCGGCAGCGCCGGCCCGATGTCGCGGATCGCCGCCTCCTTGACCGAGCCGACATCGGTGACGATCGCGCCGGGCTTCAGCGCCGGCCCGATCCTGGCGGCGATCTCGGCATAGGCCGAGAGCGGGGTCGCCAGCACCACCAGATCGGCGCCCCTGACCGCGGCGGCGGGGTCGTCGGTAGTCTCGTCGGCGATCTTAAGGCGGCGCACCGCCTCAAGCGTCTCGGCGCGGCGGGCGCAGGCGGTGATATGGGTCGCGGGGCTATCGCGGCGCAGCACCCGCGCCAGCGACGAACCGATCAGCCCGATGCCGATCAGCGCGACCCGGTCGAACAGCGGCTTCGCCATTAGGAGGCCATGAACTCGGCGAGCGTTGCCGCCACTTTCTCGTTCTCCTCGCCGGTGCCGATGGTGATGCGGATCGCGTCCGGCAGAGCGTAGCCGCCCATCTTGCGGGTGAGGATGCCGTGCTTCTGGAGAAAGGCAAAGGCGGCGTCGGCGGTGTGCTTGCCGGTTTCGGCGAAGCGCGGGAGGACGAAATTGCCGACGCTCGGGGTGGGGTCGAGGCCGAGCGCTGACAGCTGGCCGTTGAGCCAGGGCTGCCAGCGGTCGTTGTGGGCACGAGCCCTCGTCAGAGCCTCGGTATCTTCGAGCGCCGCGAGCCCGGCGGCCAGCGCCGGGGCGCTGACATTGAAGGGCCCGCGCACCCGGTTCAGCACCTCGGCGATCGGCAAAGGAAAATAGCCCCAGCCAAGCCGCAAGCCCGCCAAGGCATAAATCTTCGAGAATGTTCGCAGCATGACGACATTGTCAGCGCGGTCGACAAGCCTGATGCCGGGCTCATAGTCGTTGCGGTTGACGAACTCGGCATAGGCCGCGTCGATCGCCAGTAGCACGCCGTCGGGCAGGCCGGCGTGGAGCCGCGCCATCTCGCCCGACGAGAGATACGTGCCGGTCGGGTTGTTGGGGTTGGCGATGAACACGACCCGGGTGCGCTCGGTGACCCGGGCGAGGATGGCGTCGACATCGGCGGTGAGGTCGTGCTCGGGCACCGCGACCGGGGTGGCGCCGACCGCCATCGCGCCGATCGGGTACATCAGGAAACCGTGGCGGCTGTACAGCACCTCGGTGTCCGGCCCGGCATAAGCGCGCAGCAAGAGGCCGATCAGCTCGTCTGAGCCGGCGCCGCAGACGATCCGCGCCGGATCGAGATGGTGATGCGCGCCGAGCGCGTGACGCAGCGCGTCGGCGCTGCCGTCGGGATAGCGATGGATGTCGCCGGCGAGCGCGCGATAGGCGGCGACCGCCTTGGAACTGGGGCCCAGCGCGCTCTCGTTGGAGGCGAGCCGGATCGGGCGTTCGACCCCTTCGAGCTTGGCGTCGCCGCCGACATAGGGGGAGATGTCGAGGATGCCCGGGCCGGGAACCGGTCCTTCGCTCTTGGCCATCGTCTCAGCCTCGGGCGGCGGCGCGGCCGGCAGTGCCGTTGGACGCCTCGCTCCTGGCGGGAGCTTGCGCACCCGCTTCGAGCGGCACGGCATAGCCGCCGACCGGCATCAGCCGGAACAAATCGGCCCCCAGCCGGGCGCGCAGATCGTCGAGCCGGCGGTCGCCGATGGGCACGTGATCCTCGACCTCGATCAGCGTGTTCGCGGCCTCGGCATGCTCGCAAGAGACCATGAAGGTGCAGGCGAGGCCGATGGCCTTGAACGCCGCGACCATGCGGCCGCGGCTGATCTGGACCGCATTTTCGGTGGCGAGGAGCGTGCGGTCGCGCCCGCTCGGCTGCTGCGCCCCATAGCCGATCGCCAGCGCGCCGCCGCCATCGGCGCGGGCATTGCCGCGCGGGCCGAACGGCAGGCGCGCGACGACCCGCGGCGCGTCGTCGTCGAGCGAAAGCAGATGGCGCCACCAGGGGTCGGCATCGCCGTCCTGCGGCATCGGCAGCACGCCGACCGCAACGCGCCGCTCGGCCACCGCGCGGATCACCTGATAGGTCGATTGATAGGCGGTCGTCGCCGTCTGGCTGCCGTAATGATCGCGCGCGAGATCCCAGACACCGGGCGCCTCGGGCGGCGCGTAGACCCCGACCGCGAACGGGCCTTGCAGCCGCACCGTCGCCGCCAGCAACTCGCGCCAGATGCGCACCAGGGTGCCGGCCGGGACGTCGCCGCTCCGCCGCTCGACCAGGCGGCGCAGAATCTCCGCCTCGCGTGCCGGTTGATAGGGCGCGACACTTCCGGTGCGCTTCTGCGCTGCCACCCGGGCGACGATCCCAAAGCGCTCGACCAACAGATCTTGCAGGCTGTCGTCAATCCGGTCGAGGCGGCGGCGCAACTCTTCGAGATCGGCCTGGTTTGACAACATGGTTTCGATCGCTTTCCCGGCGGTTAGTAGTAGAGACAGGGCTGGCCGAAATCAAAGAAAACATTGACACACCAGCCCCGCGATCCCTAGCTACGTTGTAGCCGCTTGGCCCTTGCCGCCGGCAAGCTGCGTAATCCACCGCCGGTACTTTGCTACGGAAAGCCGTAATGTCGTCCGCTGTTTCGCCCCGCACCTTAAAGCGTCCTGACAATGACTGGCCGGGCTACCGGCTTGTCGTTAGCGATCCCTTGCGGCTCGATTGCGGGGTCGATTTCGGCCCGTTCACGATCGCCTACCAGACCTACGGCACGCTCAACGCCGAGCGCTCGAACGCGATCCTCATCTGCCACGCGCTGACCGGCGACCAATACGCCGCCGACCCGCATCCGATAACCGGCAATCCCGGCTGGTGGTCGACGATGGCGGGGCCCGGCCTGGTGCTCGACACCGACCGCTATTTCCTCATCTGCGCCAACGTGCTCGGCGGCTGCATGGGCACCACCGGCCCGAAGGACGTCAACCCCGAAACCGGCAAGCCGTGGGCCTTGTCGTTTCCGGTCATCACCGTGCACGACATGGTGCGGGCGCAGAAGCGCCTGATCGAGCATCTCGGCATCGACCAGCTGTTCTGCGTGATCGGCGGGTCGATGGGCGGGATGCAGGTGCTGCAATGGACGGCGAGCTACCCCGAGGCGGTGTTTGCCGCGGTGCCGGTCGCCTCGTCGGCGCGGCATTCGGCACAGAACATCGCCTTCCACGAGGTCGGCCGCCAGGCGATCATGGCCGATCCGGACTGGTGCGAAGGGCAATACCTCGACCGCGGTCGACTGCCGTCGCGCGGGCTCGCCGTGGCGCGCATGGCGGCCCACATCACCTACCTCTCCGAGGCAGCGCTGCACCGCAAGTTCGGCCGCAATCTGCAAGACCGCAACGAGGTAACCTGGGGCTTCGACGCCGATTTCCAGGTAGAGAGCTATTTGCGCCACCAGGGCAGCACGTTCGTCGACCGGTTCGACGCCAACTCCTATCTCTACATCACCAGGGCGATGGATTATTTTGACCTCGCCGCTGAACATGGCGGCTCGCTGCCGGCGGCGTTCGCCGGGGCGCGCTCGCGGTTCTGCATCATCTCGTTCACCAGCGACTGGCTATTCCCGACGAGCGAGAGTCGCGAGCTGGTCCACGCCCTGAACGCGGTCGCGGCCAATGTCAGCTTTGTCGAGATCGAGACCGACAAGGGCCACGACGCGTTCCTGCTGCACGAGCCCGAGCTGTTCACGACGCTTCGCGGGTTCCTCAACGGCTGCGCCGAGCACCGCGGCCTGCCGCACGACTGAGCCTGAGATGAGCCGCAGCGCCGCGCTCGATTTCGGCGGGGCCGCGCCGCGTCCGGCAGCGGCGCCGGAAAAGCGGCTGCGCCGCGACCTCGCGGTCATCGCCGACATGATCGCGCCGGAAACGCGGGTGCTCGACATCGGTTGCGGCGACGGCGCGCTGCTCGGCTACCTGGTCAGCGAGAAAGGCGCCGACGCGCGCGGCGTCGAGCTCAGCCAATCGGGGGTCAACGCCTGCGTCGGCCGGGGCTTGTCGGTGATCCAGGGCGACGCCGACCGCGACCTCGACGCCTACCCGCAAGGCGCCTTCGACGTCGTCGTGCTGAGCCAGACCTTGCAGGCGACGCGGCAACCGCGGCGGGTGCTGGAAACGCTGGTGCGGATCGGCGACCGGGCGATCGTGTCGTTTCCCAATTTCGGCTTCTGGCGCGTCCGGCTCGGGCTGCTGGTGCGCGGGCGGATGCCGGTGACGCCGCTGCTCGACCACGCCTGGCACGACACGCCCAACATCCATCTCTGCACCATCCGCGACTTTGTCGCGCTGTGCGACGAGATCGGCATCCGCATCGAGAAAAGCGTCACGCTCGACCGCCACGGCCAGCCGTTCGCGCTCGACCCGCGCGGGTCGCTCGCCAATTTGCTGGCCGAACAAGGGGTTTTCGTGCTGAGCCGAGGCCGGCCGTGATGCTCGTCGCCCAGATCACCGACATGCACATCCTGGCGGAAGGCAAGCTGTTCCACTCGCCGCGGCGGGCGATCCCGGACAGCGATCCTGGCTGGAGCCATATCGACACCGCCGCGCACCTGGCGCAGGCGGTCGCGACGCTCAACGCGCTAAGGCCGATGCCCGATGTCACCGTCATCACCGGCGACCTCACCGACCACGGCGGCGCCGAGGAATACACCAATCTGCGAGCGCTGCTGGCGCCGCTGCGGATGCCGTATTTCCTCATCCCCGGCAACCACGACAAGCGTGACGAGCTGCGCGCCGCCTTCGGCGCCGACGGCTATTTCCCGGCCCGCGGCTTCCTGCAATACACCGTCGAGGGCCATCCGCTGCGCATCGTCGCGCTCGACACCCATATCCCCGCCAGCCCCGACGGCGAGCTGTGCGCCGAGCGGCTAGGCTGGCTCGACGCGACGCTGAAGGCCGCGCCGGCGCAGCCGACCCTCGTCCTGATGCATCACCCGCCCTTCGCGGTCGGGATCGAGCACATGGACCGCCACGCGCTGCGCAACCCGGCGGCGTTCGCCGAGGTGATCGGGCGCCACCCGCAGGTCGAGCGCGTGCTGTGCGGCCATCTCCACCGCACAATCCACCGCCGCTTCGCCGGCACCATCGCCGGTACCTGCCCGGCGACCGCGCACCAGCTGGTGCTCGACATCAACCCGGGCGCCCAGGCCGAATTCATCTTCGAGCCGCCGGGCTATCAGCTGCATCTGTGGCGCGAGGGCGAAGGCCTCGTCACCCACACCGCCGCCTTGGGCGACTGGCCGGGCCCGTTCCCGTACCATGCGGCGCCGCGCTGAGAGTCCTACCGTCCCGCCGTCGCCGGGTTGAAGACAAGCCGCCGCCTTGGCGGGCGCGCCGCGATCGGCTTGGCGTAGATCTGCTTGGTCGCCTCGACCAGCACGACGCCGGCGAAGGTTGGGAACCAGCGCGAGCCGACCCGCTCCCAGAATCGCGCCGAGCGCAGCACCATGCGGCTGCGGGTCGGCGGGACGAACAGCGCCGTCGCGGTCGCGACCGGGGTGAACAGCTCGTCGCGCAGCAATTGCGAGAGCTGCGACATCGTATAGGGGCGGCCGGAGCCGAACGGGGTGCGGTCGAGCCGAGCCCAGATGCCACGCCGGTTCGGCGCGACGATCAGCAGCCGGCCGCCGCCCGCCAGCACCCGCCACACCTCCTTTAGCAACGGCCCGACCTGGTCGCTCGATTCGAGCGCATGGATCAGCAGTACCCGGTCGAGCGAGAAATCGGCGAACGGCAGTTCGGCCTCGTCGGCCAGGGTCGCGAGGTTGGCGCCGTCGGCGGGCCAGGCCAGCACCCCCAACGAGGCCGGCAGCAGCGCGACGGTGCGCTCGGCGTCGGGCGACAACGCGGTGAGGAACGGCGCCGGATAACCGATCCCGAGCAGCCGCAGCGCATGCAGATCGGGCCATATGCGCCGCACCGCCTGGCGGATCATGCGCCGCGCCACCTGGCCCAGCGGGGTACGGTAGAAATCCCTCAGATCGATGACGTCGGACGCCATGCGCGCATTCTAACATGGCGCGGGATAACGGATTATGTTCCCGCCTCCGCGGGAACAGGCTCTTTAGGCCGCACTCCCCGCAGCCCGCGTCTCGAAGGACGCACTACCTTCGCGCAACCGACCGGCGTATCGTTCGGCCGCGCCTTTTTCCGCCGGAGTTTTTGAGCGATGACCTTGACGTTCCGCCCGGTCGACCCCGCCAACCGGCCCGATTTCGCCGGCGAGGTGTTCGGCATCGACCTGCGCCAGACGATGACCCCGGAGCAGGTCGCGGCGATCGTCGAGGGCATGGACAAGTTCGCCGTGCTGGTCTTTCACGACCAGACGATCGACGATTCGCAACAGCTCGCCTTCAGCCGCAATTTCGGCACGCTCGAGCTCGCCAACGCCGATATCCGCCGCGACGAAGAGCGCCGGCTCGCGCCCGAGATCGCCGATGTCTCCAACCTCGGCAAGAACAACGACGTCATGTCGCGCGAGGACCGGCGGCGGCTGTTCAGCCTCGGCAACATGCTGTGGCACTCGGACAGCTCGTTCAAGCCGACCCCGGCCAGGTATTCGCTGTTGCACGCGCGCGTCTTGCCCAAGGCCGGCGGCAACACCGAATTCGCCGACATGCGCGCCGCCTGGGACGCGCTCGACGGCGACACCAGAGCCGAGATCGCCGACCTCGTCTGCGAGCACAGCCAGCAATATTCGCGCGGCATCCTCGGCTTCGACTTCACCGAGGAGGAGCGGCTCAAGAACCCGCCGGTGCCGCAGCGGCTGGTGCGCCGACACCCGGGCAGCGGGCGGCGCTCGATCTTCCTGTCGGCGCATGCCGGGGCGATCCGCGGCATGCCGATGCCCGAGGCCCGCGCGCTGCTGCGCGATCTCACCGAGCACGCGACCCAGCGCAAATTCGTCTATGCGCATCAATGGCGCGTCGGCGACCTCGTCATGTGGGACAACCGGGCGATGATGCACCGCGCGCGGCGCTACGACCCCGGCGAAGTGCGCGAACTGCACCGCACCACCGTCGCCGACGACCGGCCGATCCAGGAGCAGGCGGCCTGAAGCAACATTTCACCGCAAAGGGCGCGAAGGCGTTCTTCGGCGCGAAGCGCCAATATTAACAATGAGGCAGTGAGGCGGTGAGATTGCCGCAGCTCTGAATCTCGCTGCCTCACTGCCTCATTGTTATATTTGTCGCGCTGCGCGCGACCGATGGATGCCTTTGCGTCCTTCGCGTATCCTTAGCGGCCTTCGCGTCAAGCGTTGTTTTTTTTGGAGATGACCATGCTGTTCGGCGCGTCGATGTTCTTCACCGACTACTCGATGGGCGCGGGCGAGCTGGCCCGGGCGCTCGAGGAACGGGGGTTCGAGTCGGTGTGGGCGCCGGAGCACTCGCATATCCCGGTGTCGCGAAACTCGGCATTTCCGTCGGGCGGCGAGTTGCCGAAACAGTATTACGACGTGATGGACCCGTTCGTGTCGCTGACCTACGCGGCAGCGGTGACCCGGACGATCAAGATCGGGACCGGCGTGTGTCTCGTCGCCCAGCGCGACCCGATCCAGACCGCGAAATTGGTCGCCTCGCTCGATCAGATATCGGGCGGGCGGTTCCTCTTCGGCGTCGGCGGCGGGTGGAACGCGGACGAGATGGCCGACCACGGCACCAAGTTCAAGTCTCGTTTCAAGCTGATGCGCGAACGCATTGAGGCAATGAAGGAAATCTGGACCAAGTCCAAGCCAGAATACCACGGCGAGATGGTCGATTTCGCGCCGATGATGACCTGGCCGAAGCCGGTGCAGAAACCTTATCCGCCGGTCATCGTCGGCGGCATGTTCCCGCACGCGGCCCGGCGGGCGATCCGCTACGGCGACGGCTGGATCCCGCATTCGCGGCGGCCGCAATACGAGGACGTCACCGACTTCCTGCCGCAGTTCCGCCAGATGGCAGCCGAAGCCGGGCGCGACCTCGCGACCTGCCCGGTGACGGTGTGGGGCATCCAGCCCGAGATCGACCGGGTGCGACGCTACGAAGACCAGGGCGTCAGCCGCGGCGTGGTTCAGCTCGCCGCCGAGCCGGCGGACAAGATCCTGCCGCTGCTCGACCGCTGGGCCGAGATCATCGCTAAGCTGAAAGGCTGACGACCCTCAGAACAACCTTGGCGCGGCGCGCGGTATCCGCCACATAAGAGGCATCCACGCGCGGAGCGGACGAAGATGAGTGCGGTCGAGGCAGAGACGAAAGAGGCCGGGCGCGATTTCATCCGCGACATCGTTCAGGCGGATATCCGGTCGGGTGCGCATCTGTGGCCGGTGACGCGGTTCCCGCCCGAGCCCAACGGCTACCTCCATATCGGCCACGCCAAGTCGATCTGCCTCAATTTTGGGGTGGCCGCCGAGTTCGGCGGCAGATGTCACCTGCGCTTCGACGACACCAACCCGACCCGGGAAGAGCAGGAATATATCGACGCGATCGAGCGCGACATCCGCTGGCTCGGCTTCGACTGGGGCCATCACCTCTATCACGCGTCGGATTATTTCGAGCGGCTCTACAAATGGGCGGAGCACCTGATCGCCCACGGCGACGCCTATGTCGACGATCAGTCGGCCGCCGAGCTGCGCGCGTCGCGCGGCACCTTGACCGAGCCCGGCCACGGCAGTCCGTACCGCGGCCGTGGCGCCACGGAAAACCTCGACCTCTTCCGGCGCATGCGGGCCGGCGAGTTCCCCAACGGGGCCCGGGTGCTGCGCGCCAAGATCGACATGGCCTCGCCCAATATCAACATGCGCGACCCGACGCTCTACCGCATCCTCCATGCCGAGCATCCGCGCACCGGCAAGAAATGGTGCATCTACCCGACCTACGATTTCGCGCACGGCCAGTCGGACGCGATCGAGGGGGTCAGCCATTCGATCTGCACGCTGGAATTCGAGGATCACCGCCCGCTTTACGACTGGCTGATCGAGCATCTGCCGGTGCCGTCGCGGCCGCGGCAGTACGAGTTCGCGCGGCTCAACCTGACCTACACGGTAATGTCGAAGCGCTTCCTCAAGACGCTGGTCGACGAGGGCCGCGTCGCGGGCTGGGACGACCCCCGCATGCCGACCCTGGCGGGGCTGCGGCGGCGCGGCATCCCGGCGGCGGCGATCCGCAATTTCGCCCGCGCCGTCGGAGTGGCGCGGGCCAACAGCGTCGTCGATATCGGCATGTACGAACATTTCGTCCGCGACGAGCTGAACCGTACCGCGCTGCGCCGGATGGCGGTGCTGCGGCCGTTGAAGCTGGTGATCGAGAACTACCCCGAGGGGAAGAGCGAGGAACTGGACGCCGCGAACCATCCCGATGATGCGGAAGCCGGGCGGCGGAAAATACCGTTCGGCCGCGAATTATACGTCGAGCGCGACGATTTCATGGAGGACCCGCCCAAGAATTTCTACCGCCTCGCGCCGGGACGCGAGGTGCGGCTGCGCTACGCCTATTTCGTCACCTGCCGCGAGGCGGTCAAAAACGCGGCCGGCGAGATCGTCGAATTGCGCTGCACCTACGATCCGGCGACCAAGGGCGGCGACGCGCCCGACGGGCGCAAGGTGCGCGGCACGATCCACTGGGTGTCGGCCGGCAAGTCCGAGGCCACGGAAGTCCTGCTCTACAACCCGCTCTTCAGCCGCCCCGATCCCGGCGCCGGCGGCGATTTGATCGCCGATATCAGCCCGGACTCGTTGGAAATCCTGCGGGACTGCCGGCTCGAGCCCGCGCTTGCCGCCGACAATAGTGAGGCAGCGGTGCAGTTCGAGCGGCTCGGCTATTTCTGCCGCGACCCGGACTCGGTGCCGGGGCGCTTAATCTACAACCGCACCATCGGGCTGCGCGACAGCTGGTCGAGACAACAGGTTTCGGGCGGCTAGCGCCATCCGTCCCGCAGCGCCGATCCTGCCCGAGGACGACCGCTACGGCAAAGCGCTCGGCCTGAGCTTGTCCGGCGCGGTGCTCGGCTGCGCGGGAGTGGGCGTCATCAGCGGGATGATGGGCGCCTGGCCGCTGTTCTTCGCCTATCCGCCGTTTACCGTCCACCTTGTGCTGAGCGCGCTGCTCGGAGCCGCGTTGACGCCTAGGGTGGAGTGCCTCTGGAAACGGCCGCTTTCCGAGACAGCGATCAAGTCAATCGCCGCTTTTCTGACGACCGTCATCTTCGCCGCGCTGCCGCTCTATCTCTTTTTCCACCGCTCGACCTGGCCCGCCGAACTCTTGTTCAACTAAGCGGCCTCGGAGACGTTGGGCGAGGAGAACAGCGGGCAGCGCTACTAGGTGTTTGATCCCAGGCTTTGATGGGGCACCATTTTCTCCGGCATGGAGGGATGCACTATGGGCCAGGTTCTTCACGGCAGCGCCACCACGACAGAGGCGATCCGTCGAGCGATACAAC
>Ga0182024_10003171_pt1 | contig 39593 bp, 31 predicted proteins | sample P32metaG_FD_120480 | JGI IMG/M metagenome (GOLD analysis project Ga0182024, IMG submission 120480) | Permafrost microbial communities from Stordalen Mire, Sweden - P3-2 metaG (Illumina Assembly) | ecosystem: Environmental > Terrestrial > Soil > Wetlands > Permafrost | place: Sweden: Stordalen...
GCGAAATCTATGGGAGGAAGGGATCAATGAGTTTGATGCGATTCGGGCAGATGAGCGGCGGTGGCCAGGACGGTACCCGGTGTTTTTGCGGCACGAGCAGGATCACGGACGGCCGTTGAGCACCGATCTCCTGCACAACAGGGAAGAGTTGGCGGCGGCTCTGGAAAAGGCGCGGGCGGAAGGAATCTCGCTGAGGGGTATTCTGATTGTGGGGTATGCGGCCGAGGCGTTTGACGGGCCGTGGTTCCGTAAGTTCAACACGTTTCGCGTGGGGAGTGAAGTGTTCGCACACCATATGGTTGTGGAGGATAGCTGGGTCGTGAAGTATGGGAAGGAAGGCGCGAAGTTCCCCGAGGAATACAAGGTGTTCGAACAGGAGTTCGTGAAGGGGAATTGGAGCGCGGACGTTTTGCGGCGTGCCTTTGAGATCGCAGGGATTGAATACGGGCGGGCAGATTGGGGAGTCGTGGGAGGGAAGGTGCAGGTGTACGAGATCAACACTAATCCCTATCTATCGGGGGATCCGGGGAGCTCCAATCCGACGAGGCGGGATACGATTGCGATGTCCACAAAGAAGCTGTGCGAGAGTTTGGCGGCGCTGGGAAACGGGACGAGCAAAGGCACAGTCAACGTTGAGGGGAAGCTGTTGGAGGAATGGAGGAAAGGCAAGAAGTGGTACGAGCGATCGGAGCGGAGGCCGTGAGGCGGAGAATGAGTTCAGAGAGCGCAGCAGGAAGTGCAGAAGAAGGGCTGCCAATTGCCAACGTTGAAGATGATGGCAGCGATCGTGGGCCCAATATCGACGATGTCCAGCTGCGAGCTGAGGCGTTGGGCTGTTACGATATCCTACGGCAAAACGTTCACAATGCTTACGACCGTTAACCTATTGAAAAACCACAAGTAATTGCCAGAGGAGGCTGGGTAAAATTACTTCCGATATGGGCAATTTTTTTCGCAGAATTCACCGAAACCGGGGCAGTTTCTTAATCCGGGCAAAAACCCTAAGTAGATCCAAAGGAAGCCTCCACTGCGCAATTTTGCCCTAACTCATTGATTTTAAGTCTGATATGTGGCCTACTAAGGTTCCCCAAATAGCTTTGATTTATGGAATCCTCCGTGCAAGGATAATGCCATCTGCGGGATTACGGCCTTTTTGTGTCTGCGCAGCGGTTTTCCGATCTTGACCGGGAGTCGCGATGCTCGATGATGACGACGAGGGTGGATCAGTAACTCGCAGCCTGGACGAATACTGGGCCATGGCCCGCCGGCGGCGCTGGTACATATTGCTGCCTGTATTTGCTTGCTGGGCGATCGCGTGTGCGGGAAGCTGGCTGGTGCCTTCAACTTTCCAGTCCGACGCCCTGATCCTGGTAGAACAGCAAAAAGTTCCCGAGCAGTATGTCGTTCCAAATGTCACCGTTAGCCTTCAGGACCGCTTACAGAGCATGACGCAACAGATTCTCAGCCGCACTCGGCTTGAATCCACGATTAGCCGTTTTCAGCTTTATGAATCGCGCCAAGGCACGGCATTGATCCAATCCGGGGATCCGGTTGAACAAATGCGGAAAGACATTAAGATTGATCTGGTGGAGGCACCTGACCGGCCAGGGCAACTTACGGCATTCAAAATTCGATATTCGGCTGGCACACCTCAACTTGCCCAGCAAGTGAACAGCGAACTCACGTCCCTATTCATCGAGGAGAATCTTAAGTCCCAGCAGGAGCTTTCCGAGAGCACCACGGCTTTTCTCCAAAGCCAGTTGGAGGATGCACGAACGAAGCTTGAGGAGCAAGAGGCTAAGGTCCGAGCATTCAAAGCGAATCACTTCGGGAATTTGCCTAGCCAGATGGAATCGAACGTTCAAATTCTCGGTGGCTTGCAGGCTCAACTGCAAAGTGCCCAGCATGCTATAGACGGCGCCAACCAGCAGAAGCTCTATCTGGAGTCCCTGCAACAGCAATATCAATCCATCCAGGCAGGCTTAGGCAACGGAAACCCGACGGCGGCGTCCCCGGATGCGATGGATAAGGATCTAAACGATTTGCGCCGCCAGCTTCGAGAAGCTCGGTTGCGATATACCGAGGACTACCCGGACGTCGTTCAGTTGAAGGACAAACTCGCGAAAATGGAGAGACTGAAACAAGACATTAACTCCGAAATCGCGGCCAACGACAAGCCCGCGAAGACGACAACTGACGTTGACCCTGCCGCGGCAGTATCGGTAGAGCACGGGTCAACTTCTCCCATGATGCAGATTCAAAGCCAGCTCAAGGCCAATAGTTTGGAGATACAAAATTATCAGCAGCGCGAGAAGCAAATCGAATCAGATATTGCTGCCTATCAGGCCCGTCTGAATTTGACACCAGAAACAGAACAGGAGCTGGCGGACATCTCTCGCGGGTATGAAGAGTCAAAGGCAAATTACACTTCGCTGCTCCAGAAGCAAAACGACTCGCAGCTCGCGACGAACCTGGAACAGCGCCAACAGGGCGAGCAATTTCGCATCCTCGATCCGCCGAGTCTACCAACTCGACCGTCGGCTCCGAATCATTTGCTTATCAGTCTCGCGGGCTTGATCGTGGGCTTTGCGGCTGGAATCGGTCTAACAGCGTTCCTTGAAATGACCGATGTTCGGGTTCGACAGGAAAAAGATCTGGAAGATGTAGTTCCAATCAAGGTGTTGATCGGGATTCCTCATTTAGATGCTCCTGGAGGCGATCGGACCCGGGTTCTGGTTCGCCGAGTGGAGATCGGCGCAGCGGTCGTAATGGGGATTTTGGTGCTGGTCGGAAATCTTTACGCGTTCTACAAGAGTTAAGAATATGTATAAAAAATTCTATGGGTTGACGCGCAATCCGTTCGAGGTCAGCCCGGATCCTTATTTCTTTTGCCCGACGTCACGGCACACAGAGGCACTGGCAAATCTGGCTTACGGCGTGCTTCGCCGTAAGGGATTTGTGGTGCTCACGGGCGAAGTGGGTACAGGCAAGACTTTGCTCGTGCGATGTCTCTTGGAGGCTCTGACTAGGAATAAAGTGGCATTCGCATATATGTACAATCCGATGATTTCCATGCGGGAGTTTTTCACCCATGTAATTAACGAGTTTGGCCTCCTTACCTCCCAAATTCGCAATAAAAGCGATGCTCTTGCGCGCCTCAACAATTTCTTGCTGGAGCGTTCCCGCAATGATCTCACCACTGCACTTGTCGTCGATGAAGCCCAGTTGCTGAGCTGGGAGCTCCTGGAAGAAATCCGCCTGCTTACGAATCTGGAGACCACCAAGCACAAACTTCTCCAGATTGTCCTTGTAGGGCAGCCAGAGCTTGAGCAAAAGCTCGATTCAAATCAACTTCGACAGTTGAAGCAAAGAATTGGAATGCGCTGCACTCTGAAGCCTTTGGAAACGAAAGAGCTCCGAGATTACATTCACCGGCGACTACAACTGGCCGGAGCTAATTCGCACGCAGCCGCGATCTTCCCCGACGAGACTATCGCTTTGATTCAAAAGATTTCACGGGGCCTCCCGCGCTTGGTCAACACACTTTGTGAGAATTCCCTGCTGCTGGGCTTCGGCCATAATCAGCACCAGATTACGCCCGGTATGGTTCAGGAGGTAGCTCAGGATCTTTGTTTGGATCGGGTTGCGGAAGATTCGTTTGGAACGTTCGACGAAAGCAATTCGCAGTCGGGAGTGAAATCAGAGTGAGCCGGCTCTACGACACGTTGCGAAAAATGGAGAGGGAGAAACGGCGGCCAGGCGCCGCTGCGCCCGAGCCGGACCAACCTGTCGAACTACTAAATAACATTGTGCCGGCGCCCGTCGAGTTGACATACGGTCCCAACGCAAGAATCAGGGCTGGCAAGACGTCGCGTTTGGTAGCCCTTACGGACCCCAAGAGTTTGGGGGCCGAGAAATTTCGCGCCTTAGCGGCTCGACTGGAGAATCTGCGTGAGAAGGGCGAGCTGAGGTCGTTACAAATCACTAGCGCCGTGGTCAACGAAGGCAAGAGTTTAGTCTCGGCAAATCTGGCGGTCACTCTTGTGAGACACTTCGGCTATAAAGTGCTTCTGGTCGAAGGAGACCTGCACAGACCAAGCCTCACGACCGTGCTTGGATTGACCGACCTCGAAGGGATCAATCAGTGGTGGCATAGCCGAGAAGAAGACGCGGAGATTGATCCGTATATTCGCAAATTGGATGATATGCCGCTCTGGTTTCTTAGCGCCGGCTCCACGTGCGATCAGCCAACGCAAATTTTGCAATCGGCCCGATTTGCCGAAACATTTGTGCAATTAGTTGGCGGTTTTGACTGGGTTGTAGTTGATTCAACCCCCATGACGCCAATCGTCGACGCGAACCTGTGGTCAAGACTTGTAGACGGCACGCTCCTGGTAGTCCGCGAAGGCGTCGCACCAATCAAAGCTCTAAAGATGGGCGTGAGAGGATTGGATAATCCTAAGTGGCTTGGAATAGTGCTGAACGAGGCTTCCGAATTCGACCGCGTGAACTATTCGGACCAATACTACGGCGTTAAGAAAAAGTAAAACCGACCGGACGAACAGAAGGATTCAAGTCCCACTCCATGATCCGTCTCCTAAATGCCTACTTTCCAAGACGCACCCTCTTGCTGGGAATTTCGGAAGGGTGCCTGATCGCGCTCTCTTTCGTCGCGGCTGCCATTGTCCGTCTCGGGACAAACGATGCCAACGTGATGCTCCGCTACGAGCTGGGCTTTTTGAAAATTCTCACGCTCTCTGGCGCCTTCATCATTTGTATGTATTACTTCGATCTCTACGATACTTCCATTCTAAGTAATCGGCGCGAAGTGGTCAGTCGTCTGATCCAAGTGTTGGGCACCATGTGCATTCTCTTAGCCGTCATCTACTATCTTTATCCGCCCTTGGAATTGGGCCGCGGCATCATCCTGCTCGGCTTACTCATTGTTGTCATCATTCTTGCGCTGTGGCGAGGCTTGTTTGCGGCTTTAAATCGTCGACCTCAGTTCGCCGAACGTACCATGATCTTCGGCGATGGGCCCTCAGCTTCAAGACTTTTCCAGGAGCTAGATTCCCGCCCCGAGTTGGGTCTAAACGTCGTGGGCCGCATTTCGGTCACCGGCAATGGGAGTTACGAACTTAATTGTGAACGCGACAACCGTAACGGGACTTCTGAGGGCACAATTACCGACGAGGAACTTCCAACCGCCATCGGTCGGCAACGAGTGAGTCACATCATTATTGCCCTAGATGACCGTCGCGGAAGACTCCCGGTGGAACTGTTGCTCTCCATGAAAGGTCGGGGCGTTCGGATTCAGGATGGGACTGAGTACTATGAACAGGTCACAGGGAAAATCCCGATAGAATCGCTGCGCTTGGGTACGCTTCTTTTTTCATCCGGTTTTCATCTTTCTCGCTTTCTTATGATTTACAAACGCCTTGCTTCCATCATGGTTTCGATTATTGGTTTGGTCCTCTGTCTGCCGTTACTTCCTTTGGTAGCCGTCGCCGTGAAACTGTCATCGCCTGGACCTCTTCTCTATCACCAAAGGCGTGTCGGAAGAGACGACACCATTTTCTATTGCCACAAGTTTCGAACGATGCGCGCCGACGCAGAGGCCGATACGGGTCCTACTTGGGCCCCCGATGAGGATCCCAGGATTACTTCCGTGGGGCGCTTTCTCCGGACTACCCGGCTCGATGAAATCCCCCAACTATGGAATGTGCTGAAAGGCGAGATGAGCCTTGTTGGTCCGCGCCCTGAGCGTCCAGAGTTTATAGAATGGCTCAAGAAAGAGATTCCTTTCTACAACCTCAGGCATACCGTTCGCCCTGGTATCACCGGCTGGGCGCAAATCCGCTACAAATATGGAAGCTCCGTCGAAGATGCGAAGGAAAAGCTTCGCTATGATCTTTTTTATATCAAGAACATGTCACTGGGTCTCGACACGTTGATCTTCTTAGATACTGTAAAAACTATCTTGCTGGGACGAGGGGCACGGTGAAGCTGCTCTTCTGGTTCTCGATATTCCTCATCTTCTACACTTATTTGCTTTATCCGATGTGGCTATTTTTGCGGGTTCAACTGCACCCCCGGCGAGTGTGTGGGAAACCAATCTTCCCCAAAATATCGATCGTGATTGCTGTGCGAAACGAGGGGAAGCACCTCGAAGAGAAATTACATAATCTGCAGCAGTTGGACTATCCGCGAGAGTTGATGGACGTGCTCGTTGTTTCCGACGGCTCGACTGACCAAACCAATGAGATTTTGAGTAATTGTGCAGGTTCCTTCGTACGCTCGATTTTTCTGCCAGCGCATGGTGGGAAGGCTGAGGCACTCAATCGCGCTATCGAGGCTGTTAACGGAGACATTGTTGTATTTATGGATGCTCGGCAGCGCGTAGCGACCGATTCCCTCAAAACGCTGGTTGAAAGCTTTGCGGATCCAACTGTTGGTTGCGTAAGCGGAGCATTGATGTTGGGGGGCGGAGAAGGAACTTCACCACGAGGAGTGGGATCTTATTGGAAAATGGAAAAGGCAATTCGATATTGGGAAAGCACCGGTGGCTCAACCGTGGGTGCCACGGGCGCGTTGTATGCCGTTAGGCGGAGCCTCATTCCGCACCTTCCCGTGGGCATCATTTTGGATGATGTTTTCATTCCAATGGAAGTTGCTCGGCGCGGAGCGCGAGTGATGTTTGACCCGCGAGCTCTAGCGTGGGATAACCTGCCATCGAAGCCGAAGCAAGAGTTTCGTCGTAAGGTGCGAACACTCTTTGGAAATTACCAACTTCTCCGCATGGCTCCGTGGTTGCTTACCGCTGCGAACCCGCTCCGATTCGAATTTGCAAGTCACAAAGTGTGTCGCTTGGCTGTCCCGTTTGCTCTCATCGGAGTGATCCTGTCTTCGGTATTTCTTTCCGGTTTCGTGTATCGGATTCCGCTCGCAGTAGCTATCGGGGTAGGTGCGTTAGGGGCCCTGGGATCTGTGCGAGTGCCTTTGGGTATCGTCTCCCGTCTGACTGATCTCGCGTTAGCATTTGTCCTCCTAAATACTGCCGCGATAGTCGCCTTCTTTTATTTTGCAGTTGGAAAAAAACGAGTGTGGGTCTAGAGGGACTTGAACTCCATCCGCCGTCAACCGGTCTGAGCGTGAGCTGAGAGTTTCCGTAAAGTACAGGTTCTGAGCTGCCTGGTTCACTCATGTGCTACCCGGCTCTCTCAAATGGGCTGAGCGCACTTACCGAGACCAAGTGAAAGCCGAGGCAAATTAGCATTGAATCCGCGCAAAGAACTCCCCGCTACTCGCTGATCTGAAACTAAATACTCCTGATATCCGCGGAATGGGAAATGTGGGAACTTTTGTGCCCGACCCGGCCGCTAAGTAGGGAGTTTGTCAATTCTGGCTGGACTTGTCGACGCTCTAGAATCCCGTTATGCATTTATTATCAATGTCTTACGCGGATGGCTGTGCGATATGCCTTTCGCGAACGGCTGGCAAGGACATTGCAAGGACTCACCCCAGGAAGCATTGCATCGATAACCCGTTTGCCATAAACCATTGCTGACAATGGATAGCTCTTTGAATACGTGCCCGGTGCTAGCGCCCGTCGCTTAGTCCGCCTTGACAATTCCCCCCAGTTGCTATTAAATAGAAAAATGGGACTCAGAGGGCGAAGCTATACTTAATTTAGGAATACAGATTGAATTAAAGTCGATTAGTGCCGCCCTGGACCCGGGCTCAGACGCGTCGAGCTGGTACGCGGTTCATACCATGTCGCGGCACGAAAAGCGGGTAACTGCCCAACTTGAATCGAAGCACGTGTCCACGTTCCTTCCCCTTCTCGACCAAGTTCACAGGTGGAGCGACCGGCGGAGCGTGGTGGCAGTCCCGATGTTTAGTTGTTATGCATTCGTACGCATAGTTCAGACTGTTGGCGAGCGCCTCAAGATACTGCAAACGCCCGGCGTGCTTGGTTTCGTGGGAAGTGAAAGACAAGGCACCCCGATTCCGGATGAACAGATCGAGAATCTCAGGACGGCGATAAGCGAGAAAATCCCTTGCTTCCCATATCCATTCATCAATGCTGGGAAGCGCGTGCGCATTCGCGGAGGATCGCTTGATGGCATCGAGGGAATTCTCGTGCGTAAAGGTAGAGCTCAAAACCTAGTCGTATCGATAGAATTGCTCCGCCGATCCGCCTCGATTCAGCTAGACGGTTACGACATTGAATTAGTTTAGTTGTTCAAATACCACGACGCCCTCATCCAGTTCCGGCTTTCTATAGACAATCAAGGCAATAGTGCGGGCAAATGGCAAGAAATGAAGCTACTCTTCGGATTGTGTGCATAGAAAGTTCGATTCACGATTCCAACAAGATCGTCTATCTCATGACAGGCAGAAAGGCAGCATGGGTACGGTAAGCAATTCAAGTCAAGGTCACGCGGGAAAAATGACAGATGGAAATGTCACGCGGACGGGCGCGGCTAAGCGCCGTATTTCTCGCTCGAAGCCCCTATGGAGGGCTTACATCTCGCTGCTACTATTTATGGTCATCTACTGCGCCCGGCCGGAGGACTGGATTCCGGGCTTATCTGGCGTGCCATTGGCAAAAATTGCTGGGGTTATCGCTTTACTCGCTTTGATTTTTTCGCTCCCGCATATCCGGCGGCGTTTACCTCGGGAGGTGTTTTTTCTGGCTATTCTTATTGGACAGCTGTTTCTTGCTTCAGCGATGTCTTCAGTTTGGCGCGGCGGCGCATTAGGGGCGACGATCGATTTCGCAAAAATTCTACTCGTTGTGATCGTAATGAGCACAGCGGTAAACACGATCAACAGATTGCGCCACTTAATCTTCATCCAGGCTGCATCGGTCGCGGTGATCGCGGTAATCACTGTGTGGAAGAGTCACCATATCATCGGGCGGTTAGAAGGAATACTCGGTGGAAACTATTCGAATCCCAATGACCTGGCGCTCGCAATCGTCATTTCCCTGCCTCTGTGTTTGGCATTGCTGTTCCTTGCGAGAAATTGGGTTTGGAAGGTTGCCTGGGCTTTAGCAATGATAGTAATGAGCTACGCCGTTTTCCTCACGAGTTCGCGAGGAGGATTCTTTGCGCTCATCACTACCACAGCGTTCTGCCTCTGGGCGTACGCCGTGCAAGGCCGTCGGCGTTATCTCCTTGTTTTCGCAGCCCTCTTGGGCGCGGTTCTTTGGCAATCCTCGAGCGGTTTGTTGAGGGATCGTCTAAACGGAACGCTCGGCGCAAAGGACGAGGTGGCGTCATCGTACGCATCGGCTCAACAGCGTCAACAGTTGTTTTGGAAGACGGTCGAAGTGACGGAGCAAAACCTTTTATTTGGTGTTGGCCCCGGCAACTTCGAGGTGATATCCGGAAGCTGGCATGTATCGCACAATGCGTTCACTCAAATGAGTTCGGAAGGTGGTGTGCCAGCACTAGCATTCTATTCGTTGATTCTGTGGTGTGGTTTCAAGAATGTGGGCACAACCACAAGAGTGGCACGGGGGCAAAGAGAATTGATGGTGTTGGCTCGAGCCCTTCGTGCTACTTTGGCCGGGTATGTGGTGGGGTCTTTGTTTGCAAGTACTGCTTATCAGTTCTTCCCTTATTTCCTAGTGGCGTATACAACCGCGCTTCTCTGGATCGCCAAGAAAACCTCCAATCAAACTGGAGCGCCCGAAAAAGCCAACGATTTGTTGCCAGAGGAGGAATCTGTTGTGGCTACCGCAGAGACCGAGGTGTCTTGGCATGGCTTTAGTATTCGCGAAGTGTGAGCACAAGTGTCCTGCGCGAGCTAGGAAATGACAGAATTCTCATCTTGGGAGAAAGTGCGATCGACGCTCCCCTGGTTGCCTGAATACATGTGGCAACGGTGCGTTCGCCGCCTGCCAGTTATTCGGCCGATTCATCTGATCATCGGAGTGGCAGACCACTTTGAACCCTCGTTTGAGCCGGAAGCGCCCAGTACGTACGCTGATCGCAATACGCAGGTTCGCCGTTTGAAGAAATGGTGTCGCGAGTACCCAGTGGCGTTGGGAGCATGGCGCGACAATGAAGGGCGGCCTTTCCGCCATACCTATTTCTTTCCGGCTGAGCAATATGACGAGGGTCTGATCGACTGCCTTGCGGAACACTGCCAAGCAGGCTGGGGGGAAATCGAGATCCATCTGCATCATGGTGTTGGATCCCCGGACACCGGACAGAATACTCGACAAAAGCTCCTGGAATTCAGAGACGCTCTAGCAGCCCGCGGATGTCTCTCGCGATTAAACGGGGTTGGTCCTCCACGATACGCCTTCGTGCATGGCAACTGGGCCCTGGCAAACTCGGCCCAAGGGCGATTCTGTGGCGTCGACGACGAGATGCAAATTCTCGCTGACACAGGGTGTTACGCAGATTTCACGCTGCCCGCGGCACCTTCATCTGCCCAGGTCAGCAAGATCAACGCGCTGTACGAATGCTCCACGCCGCTGCGTAGGCGTGCGCCCCATCGCCGAGGCCGGGACTTGAAATCTGGTCGACCGCCCAAGATTTTCCCTCTGATAATCCAAGGGCCGCTTCTACTTGATTTCGGCCGCCAGAAGCAAGGATGGCCTTATGCTGGGATTGAGAACGGTGAACTGACAACGGCCAACCCTCCCACAATGCGGAGGCTTGGGCTCTGGCAAAAAGCGACGATTACCGTGCGCGGGCGCCCTGACTGGCTATTCATCAAGCTACATTGCCACGGTATGGATCCTCGAGACGAGCCGACTCTGCTCGGAGCGCCAGTCCAACAATTCCTTCGAGAGTTACTTGGCCATCCGCGTCAAGGGAGTGAATTTCTGGTGCACTTTGTCACGACGAGGGAAATGGCGAACATCATCCTAGCCGCAGGCGATGGACTCGCCGGAAATCCAGGCCAATACCGCGATTACCGATTTCAGTTGATCCAGGCTAACCCTGCGCAAGTAATTTAATGGGTCCGAGTGCGAATGCCGAAGTCCTAAACTTATTTGTCCGAGGCAGAACGCTTTGAAAGAATTCCGGGCACGACATTTTAGTTTGACGCATATGTTGGTCGCGTTCATTAGCCAACATCTGTTTCAGAACTATACCTACACCATACGCCACGGGTTGGCGGCTGGCATGCGACGTAAGGGTGGACTGGGTTTTCTACCCATGGATCGACCAGAGACACCGGAGATCGCTTTTTTGCGGAAGTTATCATTTGAAGGTAAAGTGATTTACGACATTGGATCGTTTGAAGGAATACTTACGCTCTTTTTTAGCCGCACAGGTAGCAAGGTCGTCGCTTACGAACCGAATCCTCGCAATTACGCCCGGTGCCTAGACAATATTCGTCTGAACCGCTTAAGCAACGTTGAAGTCCTCAATCGGGGCGTTTCCGATCGCGCCGGAAACATCGAGCTAATCTATGATCCGCTCATGCCAGGCGCTGGTTCGGGAGAAAAAGATATTGCACAGCAAATCGGCTCTTCCGTAAAAACGTCTCAGAAAGTGCAGATTCCGATTGTGTCCTTAGACGATGATATTCGCCTGAATGGGTTGCCTGAGCCCGATTTCATCAAGATCGACATTGAGGGTATGGAGTTTCCGGCTTTGAAGGGCATGGAGCGCACGCTTCGCGGGCGACACCCAGAACTCTTCATTGAGATGCACGGCGCTACTGCTGTCGAAAAAATGGAGATCACTCGTGCGGTAATCGATCTTCTCGAATCGCACAGTTATCGCGCTTATGATATTGAAAGTGGGCGATATTTGACGCGCTCCAATCTTGGAAATCGCCTGCCGGGCCACCTATATGCCACTCATCACTTGGGTCCGGGATCCTAGTGCGTCTCTAAACGATTGGTTACGGCGCCTTTCACGCACGCAAGCGGTATTGCTGTAGATGAAATATGCGGAAGGAACAGACTAGTAGTTGCTTCGGCGAATCGGGCAACGCTCTTGAGCATACGCCTTCGTTGCCTCCGTTCGTCGATTCTCTCGTTGTAAATGGAAGCGCCTGCAATTACTTCCACAGAGGTTGGGCGGCAGCGATGAAAATACGAAGTTCCGAGCAACGTGAGACGCCGTACCGCTTGCGTATGCGGCAAGTTCATGAGCTCTCACACTCTGACGATTCGATGCCTAAACGAAATGGCAAGTATGACAAATGTCGGCACGCGCGGGAGTTGTCGCGGCGATCAGCAATTGAAATCAATTTCGAGAGCGGTGTTCGGAAGAACCTCGATTGCCGTGAGTTTGGAGTTGCCATCGTCCTAATCATTGGCGTCATCCTTCCTCCGTCTACTCACTTACGATGGCTATTATAAGTTCGCGGGCGTTTGCAACGAGGGAAGCCGAATGGCTTCTCGCAATTGGTTGTGGCCTTCGCATTGGATTTTTTTTCTTCTCCCAGAACAATGGCGGTGACGCATTCGCTCGAGCCTCCGTAACCGCGCATTGGCTTCAGCATCCCGGACTCAGCTTGGACTTCGGCGGCCCGAGGTGGCCACCGCTGCATTTTTGGCTAATGGCCTTGACGGCAAAATTTGTCCCGGATGTGATCCTGGCGTGCCGACTGCTCAGTCTGATCGGAGGATTAGTATCGCTCTGGCTGTTCTGGAAGCTGGTATCGCGCCTTTATGGAGATTCGCCCGCCACTCTCTCCGTTGCCATCTTTGCATTTTATAGCTTGCATATCGCGTATAGTACGACATCTTCGTCCGAGGAAACGTTTGTCGCTTTCGTCCTCGCTGGTCTGCTCGGAGTCTTTTCGTTTCGCGCTTCGGGCAATTATGGCGCACTGATCGCCGGAGGCCTATCGCTCACCGCCGCAGCAGCTATTCGTTTTGAAGCCTGGATTGTGATTTTCGCACTCGGCCTGATTTTCCTGATGGGACAGGAGATCCGTCGATTCCCCAAAATTGGTTACTGGAAGGCACTTTTTGCGTACGCGATTCCAAGTGGAGCCTGGCCGGTTTTCTGGACCATACGCAGCTGGACTATCACGGGCCACCCGTTTTACGGTTTCGCGGACAATCGCGCCAGCATACCAGCTCAACTCGCTGTGAACGCTGCGCATAACCAACTGTATGAGTTGGCACTGGTCCCGGGCGTGATCCTCCTGACGCTGACGCCGGTGGCGGTGGCTGGAACGGTCTATGGGTTGCGGCTGTCAATTCGGGAGAAGAATAATCTCGATTTCGCATTCCTAGTGGTTTTCTTCGCGTTGTTCCAGTTCACCACTATTGCGATGCAAGGGACTTTGGCCTTGGCGCGGTACACCCTGATGCTGGGGACTTTTTGCGCTGTGCTCTCTGGATACGGTCTTGTGGAGCTGCGTCGGAGGCTTTTCCGGTCAGGACGCGTCGGCGTGCTGGCTGTTCTGATCGTCGTGCTAGCAGTCAATCTTGGTCTCATTGTTGGTCTCAGCGCCCGCCGCAACCCCTTCGAAGACAAGTTCCGCTCCATCTCTCCTCTGATGCAGTTTCCTGTCCATATCGAAGAAGTAGGGAGATTTCTGCGACCCAAGATCCAACCTGCCGATCGCGTCTTGATCGATAATTACAACGACGAAACGAACTTGCTTGGAATCGTGATCGGCCTTCCCTTGATCGCGAAGGATCGCGCGTTATTCGTGTCCGATCAGGACGAAACCGATCCTTTTCCGTACCTGATCAAGCAACAGCCCCGCTTCGCTATCTTGTCCGAACAGGGCACGCTTGGAGCTCGCCTTGCGATGCCAAAAGATTGCTCACTTTCGTTTTTTCTTCGCGACATGGAATTTCGGTGTATTTTTGCAAACGATGTTTACCGGATCTACCAAATCCAGTACAGCTCGAAATTTGGCAATACCAGCCACGTGAACTCTAGCTCGCTCCAGAAGCTGTTCGATAACCGAGTAAAAGGCTCTGGAATTACACCGCTTGGATTTCTTAGGTCAGGAATGACCATCGGTACGGGCGCCGAGGAAGGTTCGATGGCGCGATCGGTCGAAAGCCTTGATAGGCTGTGCGAGCTCCGCCAGTTATGCAGAACCTCTCAGCTGACCGCTTCCCACAACTGTCCCGCGGCCGTCCGCGAAGCCCTCGCATCGCCAAGTGGAAGCAGATTTACCGTCTCGCCAACTGGTCTTCTTCTGGCCCTCGGAACAGTTGTTTGAGTAGCCTTCCAAGCCGGATGATGATATTGACACTTTGTCGTCAACGCATGGTTCGGCTCGTCGAATTGGATCGGGCCAGGAGTTACGTTTCTACATGAATTTTTTATCATATGGCCGATGCTTCAAAGTCTTGATTTTGCTTCTTTCTGTGACGTCCTGTCTGAGTGCCCAGTGTCCAGCTAATCCCCCACAATACTTGTGCAGCGCCACGCTCGTCACTGGTTCGGCCACGAGCCCTATCACGCAGGTTGTTGGGATTACTGGGAGCAATCCCGTACCCCCTCCCGCGGGCATTAACTCCATCATGACGGATACGTCTTTTTCGACGGTAGGCGTAAAAATCTTGCGGGTCACAGCTCCAGGCTTCGATAATCGTTCATCGACGGCCACCAATGATTCTTACGCAGTCAGCGGGGACTTACACTACATGAATTCTTCCGTTGATGACTCGACGTTTATGATCGGAGATGACCACGGCGTTAGCTACGTTATGTCGCTTAATACCGCTACCTTTCAGACTTCGATGATCCCTTGTTCGTTTAGTGCCACAACTGGGAATCTCGCGCAATCCGGAAATTGTCATGCCATCACGAGCAATGGTACTGGGCAGCAGTATCTCATTATCAACGCTGGGTCTAGTCCGGTCTCGAACATCTATGTTGGCTCCCACCCGTATTCCCATACGACGGCCAATGCATTTTACACATTTGAGAACTCGGATGCCAACGGCGTGAGCGTTTACGAGATCAACATAGCTCCGACACTGGCGAACCAAGTGAATCCTCCGACGCTGCTCAATGGCGGTAATCCCATCGTGAACCCATGGACTGCTTCCTGTTTTCCTTCAGGAATATCAAAGTCTCTAACTTCGGAAAGTCTGAAGCTTGATCTCAATGACACGAATATTGCGGGGAATATGGGAACCTCTTCGCTTTCCACCAATTACGTGTTCGTTTACAACAGGTCCACAACCAGTTGCTATACCCTGGGAGCGAGCGGCCTTGTGTACTACACGAACGGCGCAAACTCTACTCCGCTGGTATTCTATGAACAGGATGGAATGACGGCTTGGAGCGCACCGCCCACAGTCGAAGGCGCCATACACTCCATTGACATATCGCTAGATGGCCACTGGATTTTCTGGACGCAGCCCAGCAGCTGGGATAACGATGGCAAGCACTGCAATGCTTCCTGTAATTTTATCTGGAAGGTTGGTACGTCTACGGTTGTAACCGCTCTCCGCACTGATGGACACGGTAACATCGGCTATGCCACGTTTGATAAGTTTAGAGTGCCATCTGGCAATCAGGCGCAGATCGAGAATTTCCCTTATGCTGCGCCAAGCGCTACGAACGAGACCGTGTTGGCGGCTGCTCAGTTTGGCTCGGACGCAACGCACTGGCCTGACATGCACTCTGACAGCAACACTTTTACCAGCGCCGCCAGTCAATACACCTGCGTTGTGTCCTTTTCTTCGGGCTCCTTCAATAACTCGACTCCTGGCGGTGCCGAAACTCTAGTAAATCCATTGGAGAACGAGATTTTTTGCTACAACCAAATGGGAAATATCTGGAGAGTCGCCCACGACCACACAGCCGGCTTATCAGGACAGGATTTTGCTGGAGCCGAAGGCTATCCCAGCACGTCTCGCTCAGGAAAATACGTTTTCTTTGGCTCAGAATGGGGTGGATTATTGGGCGATCTGAATGGGCAAACCTGCACGGCATGGACAAACTGCCGAACCGATGTTTTTGTAGTTGAACTAGATGGGAGCTCGGCTGGTGCCCCGGCTCCTCCAGCTCCTCCGGCTCCTCCGACAAACCTACAAGTGACCTTGCAGTAGGTTTGGCTAGCATAGCCAATTCAGCCCCCTCGTGCATCGCGATCATCTAGTAGGAGACGTAGCGCCCGAAGACATTGAGGATCACGAAGAGGTAGCAGTGGGTCCGCTTGGCTAGCTCCGCCGGTTCAGTTTGACAGTTACTTCGGATTCAGGATACAAGGCCAGCCTGGAGCCGAAGTCCGTTTTGGCCGCGGATGCGCTGCAACTCTTTCCGCTCGTCTTCGATCCGTTCAACAACAGCTAGAGCCTCGGAGGACATGATACAAAGAGAATCGTAGTTCATTCTCCTTTTTTCTTGGGCGCCCTGCTCATCAATTAGGGATACTACTACTGTCTCAGGAATGACTGAGGAAGCGCCTAAACAGTTTATAGGTGAGCACAAGAACGAAGTAAGAGAATGCTGTGGAAATTGTCATGACGAATTTTGAGCGGGACCAGGGAAAACGAAGCTGTCACGCAATAAGTGATTTTCGATAGCAGTCACCTCCTCGGCGAGTCGCAAGATTCCGTAAAGTCCGGAAACCACCGTGTTGTCATAGGAAGCCTGTGGACAAACCTGAGCCGATAATATTGAAGAGGACAACAGAACGCCCTGCAGCGCGGCCGTCGGTCGCCGCTTTCACTGACGTTGCCACAGTGGACAAACACTTGGTCGGCGGCATTGCCTGGACCGCCGCCGCTAAATGGTCGAATCAAATTTTGTCCTGGGCATTTATGTTGATCGTCGCGCGGTTGCTCTCACCCTCGGACTTTGGTCTCGTCGGTATAGCAGCCATCTATTTTGACCTAGCGACAAATTTCAGCGAGTTCGGACTCGGCTCAGCGATTGTCACGTTGCGCGATCTGAGTGGCGAACAGGTGAGAGGGTTGAACACATTCTCGCTGTTGGCCAGTTTGGTTGGCTTTGTGTTTTCATGCGGAGCTGCTATTCCGCTCGGTGTATTTTTCCGTTCTCCGCAACTGCCGCCGGTAGTTGTGGCGATGAGCGCGTCATTCCTTATCTCGGGCTTTCAGACAGTGCCTAAGGCACTCCTCCAGAAAAAATTCCAGTTTAGGCTACTCTCCATCATTGATGCCGTTCAGGCTTTAGCCCAGACGCTCGCCGTACTGGTTCTTGCCCTGCGCGGTTTCGGCCACTGGGCCCTCGTGATCGGAATCCTGGTGGCCGCGATGACAAGGACGGTATGCTTGCTAGCTTGGTGCCATCCAGGTTTTGCGCGACCCCGTTTCGGGGCGATAAAACGGGCGGTCACATTCAGTTGGCATGTGGTTGTGTCACGTATGGCTTGGACTACCTACACCGATGCGGACTTCATTGTGGCCGGGCGGGTACTCGGTACAGCTTCGCTCGGCGCTTACACATTCGCGTGGAATTTGGCGAATGCGCCAGTGGACAAGATCTCTTCTGTGGTGACGGGAGTCACACCTGCCTTCTTTTCCGCCGTTCAGACTGACCATGCGGCATTGCGACGTTACCTTCGCACCCTTACAGAAGGTCTCTCTATGATCACCATTCCTACAACGTTGGGATTGGCACTCGTTGCGAGTGAGTTCGTGCCACTGGCCCTTGGTAGAAAGTGGGAAGGCGTGGTTGTCCCTCTCCAGATTCTGGCCTGCTACGCATCTTTCCGGTCTATAACAACCTTACTCGGGCAAGTTCTGACGGCTCTCGGCGAAACTCGCTTCGTCATGTGGAACACGCTTGCCGCATTTGTGCTTCTTCCCACCGCGTTCGTTATCGGTAGCCGCTGGGGAGCCGCAGGGATCGCCTGGGGCTGGATCGTTGGGTACCCTCTAGTCGCCCTGCCACTTTATCGGCGTACTTTCCGCGAAATCAACATGCGGGTCAGTGAATATTTTGGTGCCGTGCGGCCGTCCCTGGACGGCTCGCTGGCGATGGCTGCATTCGTGTTGTTGCTGAAGTGGGCTCTCCCTAGCACTTGGCCGTTGCTATTTCGTTTCGGTCTTGAAGTTCTTACCGGCGCAGTAACCTACTGCATTCTTATGCTCGCATTTCATCGGGACCGTGTTCTCGCGTTCTGGTATCTCATACAAAAAAAAGGAATACCGTCCCCTCTAATTGAATAGCTATCAGTGTCTCGCTCCATCCAACTCCAGAGACTGTGCTGCCATCTCTACCGGCACATGTGCATCAACTAGGTGAGAGCTAAGGTCAGCTCTGTCAGTTCTCGTGTAACATGTTATTGGTGTTAATTTTATCGAAATCAAGGCGATTCTGATGGCGGCTGATTCTTCGGTCGCAAGCCCACCAACGCTTCGATCCTGAAAGACTTGGTCGGATTCACGTCATGGGCTCCCGTACCCCGCGAACAATCGGGGACGAGTTGAAGAAGAGCTCCGTGAAGTCCGTTTTGTTTCATTTAGCGCTGTTGGTGTGTAAGGGAGACGACGAGTCACATTGTCGTCTAAAAATAACACGCGAGTACGACTGAATAAGCTGGAGAAGAAGGTGAGCTAGACATCTCCATTCGATGGTTATCGGCTCTGATTATTTCTTCTGAAAAAGGGATGCGAAAAATGTCAGTTCACTGTTGTCCGGAATGTTTGGGGGAACTGGATGCTTCGGGCGAATCGCTTCGTTGTAGCCAGTGCTCCAGAGACTATCCCGTGATCGACGGGGTGCCTCTCCTTTCACGCAGACGCGACTTTTATTATGGCGAGGTATCGAAAGAAGTGATGCGGACCGTTCTGGCGAGAGCGAAGATCGCCGGATGGCAAACCGCCCTCCTAGAACACGCTGATTCCGAACTTTCAATGGATTTCTATGACTATTCCGCGCTTGACAATCGGACTGGATTTAAGTTTCTCTTGGATCGTTTTGAGAGCGGCACCATTCTCGATTACGGCTGTGGTTTGGGTGCCAACACTCATAGTCTCGCCCGCAACTTTTCTAAGGTCTACGCCACCGACCTCACTTTCGAACGTGCCCAATTCACCCGCGTTCGAGCTCTTCAGGAAAAACTTTCTAACGTGAATGTGTTCTGCTGTGGCGATACCCCTCATATCCCATTGAAGAACCAATCGGTCGATGTCGTCGTCCTAGACGGAGTCTTGGAGTGGCTCCCCGAGTCTCGGCCCGGTGAGCCTCGATCCATTCAAATCGAGTTCTTGAAGGAGTTGGGACGAATTCTGAAGGATGACGGTTACCTTTTCATTGGGATTGAGAATCGCGTTGGTTACGGCTACTTCCTGGGTAAAATCGAAGAGCACACCCGATTGAGATTCGCGTCGCTGCTGCCCCGTCGAATTGCGAATGTATGCTCGCAATGGTTCAGGGGAAAGCCAATCCGCACATATACATACACTCGGTGGGGCTATCATTCGCTGTTAGAGTCAGGCGGTTTCGGCGCCGTGGATTACTGGGGGTTGATTCCCGACTATCGAGAGATTGAAAAGGCTATATCGCTGAAAGACCGACGTATGATTCGTGAAGCCTTCAATGAACAAACCTTCAAGAAGCGCCTGAGAAACTTAGTGCTAAGGGCCACTCTACCTTGGATGGTTGAATCCTTTGGAATCCTAGCGGGCAAGAAGAGACCCACACCGTACATTGAAGAACTGGCAGAGTATGTATCAACGGTGCATCTCGGAGCGGAAAGACTCAAGGTTTCACGCTATGTGCTAACCACAACGGGGACAGTCCACGTTCACGCGGGGAACCACAAGGGCCAGTACATCTTGAAGTTACCACTTTCCGATCGCTCCGAGGAAAGACTGAAGGCGGCAGTAAAGAATATTCAACAACTCAAAGCTGTCGAGGGCGTCTCGCTAAAGGAATTACTAGTGTCAAATCCAATGGCTTGGTCACGATATCGGGGGCAAGCTTTTATGTTGGAGGAGAAGTTACCGGGCCGGAGCTTGGATAATTTCGTCTCGAAAGATACGCTCAGATTGTTTCTTCCTCGCGCTTGTGACTATTTGGCTCTCCTATGCAGGAAGACGCTCCAGTCCGCGGGTGACTGGGGCGAAATCCTTGGCAGTAAGACCCGAGAATATGGTTTGGCACTCGCAGAGCACTACCGTCGGAGAAGTTTGGCCGAAGGTGACATTGAACCAGACATCCGACAGATTGCGGATTATGTCTCGCACACGACTTCGCCAAGTAACGGCTTCCGCTGCGCCATCCATGGTGACTTTTGGCACGGCAATATCCTGGTCGTTCCGCAGGGAATGCAGATTACGGCTCTGCTCGATTGGGATTCTTGTGAGATGCAATCGTTGCCATTCCTTGACCTGTTTAACCTCATGACGAAACACGCTCAACACTTTCAAGGTCAATCCTGGGGCAGCGCTGTGGTCAAGCTTCATAATGGTCTGTGCAGAGAATCGGCAACCACAGAGCCATTGCGGGACTACGCCAGGCAGATTCACGTCGACGAGAATTTGATGCCTAATTTCTTGATTGTATATTGGATTAGACAGTGCCTGCTATTGCTACGGAGGGATTTGCCCCAAGGAGCTCACGTTCTCAATGAAGCTATCGGTCAGCCGTTGGGCCATTTCCGCACTCTGGTTAAAACGCGAAGGCAGTCCTGATTATATGGGTGATCTCCCCCCCGAACAGGTCCACTCGATGCGTGTGGCGCGCGAGAAAGCGATCGGGAGACTCCAAGGTGAATCCGATCCATTGGTTAGCGTGATTATACCCGCTTACAACGTGAGCACATATATCTATGACACCCTTGCTTCAGTTTTGGGACAAACACTGACCGACTTTGAAGTCATTCTTGTCAACGATGGCTCGCCGGATACCGAAGAGCTTGAACAGGCAATCCAACCCTTCCGTTCCCGGATCGTGTATTTGACACAGGAGAATAAGGGGCCTGGCGCTGCTCGCAACTTAGGAATTCTTCATGCGCGAGGTCAATACCTCGCCTTCCTGGACGGTGATGACATCTGGTTACCTGGGTATCTGGACGCGCAAATGCGCATGTTTGAGGAAAGACCTTCTCTCGAGATGGTGTACTCCGATGCCCGCGTGTTTGGGGACACGCCCTTTTCGGGCAAGACCTACATGGAGATATGCCCTTCTAACGGGCCGGTCAACTTTGAGAGCCTGGTGAGTGAACGGTGCCAGGTCATTACTTCGTGCACTGTCGTCCACCAACGCATCTTTGCCAAGTGTGGATTGTTCGACGTCGAGTTGCATGGCACCGAGGATTTCCATATGTGGATTCGCGTGGCGCACGGCGGCGCCAAAATCGCATATCACCGGGCGGTGCTGGGACGATATCGGATTCGCTCCGGGTCACTGTCATCATCCCCAGGAAGAATGCACTTGGAATTCATGCGTGCCTTGAAGAAAATCGAGAATGCTCTTTCCTTATCCCCAGAAAGGTCTTCCTTAGTTCAATCACAAATTGAACGGTTTCAAGCAGAACTCGAGTTGGAGCTTGGGAAATCCTATCTTTTCTGTGGTCAAGTCGAGCAGGCGAGACAGTCGTTGAGGAAGGCCAATGTCTACTTTTGCAAGCCCAAACTGTGGCTGGTTCTCATGGGTTTGATGCTTGCCCCGGGACTGACGCGCCTAAGCGTCAAGATCTGGCTCGGATGCAAGCGTGGTTCAAAACAGCTCTAACAACAGACGGTAGGGGAATGCTGGTTTCGTAGAGTTCCGCCGACCACAAGAAAGTGCTTGGCCGCACGGTATCGGGAGGCGACGGAATGCGTTGTGCGATCATGGGACGGACTACCATTACGTTTTCAGATACCGCCGTCCCTCGCTGCCATTCTGCTGATTCGCATTCTCCGATGGGTGCGGTGCTTTGTGGCACAGTAGCACGATCATACTAAAACTCATTGGGGTCGCTGCAGCCATGCTTTTACATGACTTCATATCCGATTATGCGAGCGAAAATGGAACCCAAAAATCCAAGGACAGTTATCCGCGGGCATGCCTTTAAGTATTCTATTCTGCGAAGGTTCCCCAACTCCTCAGAAGAAAGAGCGTGGCGAGAATTTCTGCCGCGCTCGGACTGGCCTTCTCACTATACGACTCCCGAATTTTTCTTGGAACCTTTCTGGGAGGGAAAGCGCCCATTCAGCATCCTTGTTTATGACGGCGATAAAGTGGTAGCGGTGCTGACCGGATTGCATGAAGGAAATCACGTCATCTCCGGTCTGCCCTCTCGGCCCCAGGTTTGTTTTGACCGAGCAGTAGATTACTCTCAAGCTGCCCACGCGCTGGCACGAGGCCTCTTTGAAGAGGCCGGTTCAGCCAAAATGGTCTCCCTTTATTCCTGGACGCCCTTGGAAATCCTTCGAGACATCGGTTTCAAGCTACGCGCTTTCGAAGGCTGCGTTGTACTGGACCTGACTCTGGGTCCAGAGGTTCTATTTCAGCAGATCCACACCAGCGGACGCAGGGATATTCGGCTTGCCAAGCGGAAAGGCGTCGAAGTTTTCGAGGCAACTTCCGAAGCGGATTTGTCTGCGTATTATGATGTCTATTGTCATTGGCAACGAACATCTCGTAAGAAAATCGAAGGAGAAAGAGTCTCTTTCCCGGTGGTGATCGCGGCTTATGCGCTTCGGAGCAACCGCCGATTATTTCTCGCGCGCTACGGTGAGAAAATCATTGCGGGCTCGTCAGTTCGTTTTTCTCCGGGCGGACTTATTGAAAACGCAGGGAATTCTTCTCTGGACGAGTACATACGTCTCAAGCCGAATGACTTGTTGAAATGGAAGATGATTGAGTGGAGTTGTACCGAAGGGTTTTCCCGTTTTTCGCTCGGCGGCGCACATCCATTCCACAGAAAGTCCGGCGGATCAGTGGTTCCAATCTATCGTCATCGAGTCGACCGGAGTTTACTACGCCGACATGACCTGGGCGACGCTTTGATCGAGGCTGCTCGACAATCTCTTAAACGAATCCCATTAATCAACACGACTGTCCGAAACATTCTTGGTAAGAGGTCCCGATGAAACGATTTTTGCCCCGAATCCTTTCTGACACTGAAGTTGAGCATATCCATCTAGCAGCTCCCACGGCAAGAACCTGCGATCGAGCCTGGATGGTGGTGAGGTAACCTTGGCACCTGCCATTACAACACGGGGAAAAGTGTGCCGCTCCCCTATTGAGCTCGCGCGCGCATAGTCAAGGCCCACCGTTAACTCGGCCCGAACCGCTTGCTTCTGGTGAGTGGGAATCCGCACCAGTTCAGCTTGCCGGTAGCAGTTCACATCCAAATCGGAAGAAAAACCATGAGGAAACAGGATAAAGCTGGACCGGTCGATAACGACCGGAAACGGCAGTACCACCTCGACGAATTCGTGATCGCGAGAAATCCCAATGACTCTCGGAGGGTCGTTCCCAACATTTCTCGTGGGTCACTCCGAATCCTCGACGTAGGTTGTGGTGCTGGAGCAACTCTGAGTGTTTGCGAGGTGGATGGCGAGCCATTGCTTTATGGAGTTGACGTCGATCACGATTCGTTGAAATTGGGACGAGAGCTTTTCCCGGCAGCTCACTATATTCAGGCGCAAGGCGAATCGTTGGCTTTTCCCTCAGGACAGTTTGACTTCGTCATTGTCCGCGTATCACTTCCATACATGGATATACTTCGAGCGGTGTCTGAAATTGCCAGAGTGCTCAGGCCCGGCGGGGGAGTTTGGACAGCCCTGCATCCTTTTTCGCTAGTCCGACAAGAACTTCTTGGGAGCATCCGGAGACTTGATCTCAAGGATTGCGCGTTTCGCACCTACATGATTGTGAATGGCTTGTGGATGCACTTCACGGGGAAGATGTTCTCCCATCCGCTTCGATCTGGACGCTATGAATCCTTTAAGACTAATCGCTCCATCAGAGCTGTCCTGCTTGGCGCCGGGTCAACAGATGTAAAGATCTCGCGCGGACATTTCTTCGTCGCCACTGCCCGGAAGGCGTGACGTGATTTCGCGAAAATGCCGCAGTCGAACGGGAGGAAACGCAAGTAGGCCCACGTCCTTCTGACCGTGATTTGTCCCAAGGATGCCTCTTGCCAACGTGCGTTAGTTTTGGCGGCATCTGAACGCGACCGCAATCTCTTCAGCAAGAACTACAATGAGTCGAAGTCCAATAACACGATTTGGTTGCCACGCAAGGCCTGCGGTCCCGACAGGAACCGTGGTGGCAGTACCTGGCCGCCCGAACGCCGCGATAGATCATGCGCGAATACCTGAGCTAGACGGCATTCGCGCGATTGCCATCTGGATGGTGCTCCTCTTTCACATTTTCTACGGCTGGGTTCCTGTCGATCACAATTTCTCGCCAATTCCCCGTTTCGTAATGTTGGCAGTCGCCCATGGTTGGCTGGGTGTTGACCTGTTCTTCGTTCTTTCCGGTTTCCTTATTACTGGCGTTCTTCTGGACTCAAAAGAAAAAACTCATTATTTCCGTAATTTCTATGCGCGTCGCTTTCTGCGCATAATGCCGTTATATTTCACCGTCGTTCTTATATTTTCTATTTTCTACAGGCATTCTAGGAATTTCCTGATTCTCAGCACCCTCTTCGCGGCTAATTTGGCCTACATGTTCAACGTACGCGTCCCTCATGGTCCAGCGGTGCTGTGGTCTCTGGCCGTAGAGGAGCACTTTTATTTAATTTGGCCACTGCTCGTGTACGTGCTCGGTCGGAGCAGGCTCACGATACTGGCTGTCCTTATCGTGGTTCTTACCCCGGTGGTCCGAGGAATTGCTGTCGCCCATGGCATGCCGATTGACGATACGGTTTATGTGTATTCCTGGTTTCGTTTTGACGGCCTTGCGTTCGGGGCCTTAGCGGCAGTCTGGATTCGGTCGTCCAACGCCTCGCCTCGTAACTGCTATCGCCTCGCGGGCCTTTTGATGGGTATGGCGGTTGCGATAACGATCATCGGCGCGCCGTTCGGTCTCCTACATACGAGAAGCGTTGTGGGAGCCGCTTTGCGCAATACCCAAGCACAGTTGCCCTTTGTTTCTTTTCTCCTCGTGGCTCTAGCGCTCCAAGGAAGTCAGTTAATCGCTGTTCTCCGGAGTCCTCTTGCGCGATTGAGTGGCAGCTTAAGCTACTGCTTGTATCTGATTCACTTTGCCATAGGAGATGGTTATGAATCCGTGGTGCGGTATTTCGGCGTTCGACCAAGCGTAGTGTTCGGAGATCTCGGAGCAATCCTCGTCCGAGGAACGTTTATTATCGTGGCATCATTTGGTATTGCAATCCTCTCAAAGAAGTATTTGGAGGACCCGTTCCTCCGGCTCAAACGTTTCTTCTAGCCGCCTGGGCTGACGCGGTGTGGTCGCTCACCGAATTCCCTCGCAGCCTTGATATCAAGAGAGCAAATCCATCTTTATAGCCCATGGCTATGATATAAAAATTGCCTCGCTTCTCATGGACTAAGTCGTCGGTCTCGTCAGCGCTGAGTCTAGGAAGAGGAATCACTGGACTAAAGTCGGCCGCCAGAGGGGCAGGCCCCATCCTGAGTCAGTCTGGGAAATGGGAAACGGTTCCGAGCGGCGAGCAGGCCGAAATCACAAGCATTAGTCCGCAGTGGAGTCATTGAGAACTATTTATGTGCGGAATTGCGGGCATCGTAAATACTGAACTTGGCGCAAGGCAGGATGTTGAAACCATCCGCCTTATGTGCAATGCCATCGTCCATCGTGGCCCGGACGATGAGGGATTCTACGTCCGTGAAGGCGCGGGACTGGGCATGCGACGGCTAAGCATCATCGATCTCGCCGGCGGGCACCAACCGATTCACAACGAGGACCGAAATGTCTGGGTGGTTTACAACGGTGAAATCTACAACTTTCTCGAGTTGCGTCGTGACCTCGAATCGCGCGGACACCGTTTCTACACGCGCAGCGACACTGAGGTCATTGTCCACCTCTATGAGGAATTCGGGGCTGAGTGCGTACGCAAGCTTCGCGGCATGTTTGCCATCGCACTATGGGACGAGCGGCGCAAAACCCTGCTATTAGCTCGCGATCGCCTCGGCAAGAAACCGCTGCACTATGCGCTTCATAACGGCAATCTGTACTTCGGCTCGGAGATTAAGAGCCTGCTCGCAGTCGCACCGGAATTAGCCGACGTGGACCGCGAAGCAATGCTGTCGTACTTTCAATTCGGCTACATCCCTGACCCTCTTACGGCCTTTCGGACGATTCGCAAACTCCCTCCCGGTCATCTCCTTGAATTCGAGGCTGGACAGATCCGGGAGCGTTCCTACTGGGACTTGCCGAGGTATGGCACTTTTGATCCTGGTTCCGAGCACGAATGCCTGGATGAACTCGAGCGTCGGCTCGAAGAAGCGGTCCGAATCCGGCTCATCAGCGATGTGCCGCTCGGCGCGCTCTTAAGCGGCGGAGTAGATTCTTCAATCATCGTCGCCCTAATGGCGCGGGCCAATTCAGGCTCGGTGAAGACCTTTTCAATTGGTTTCCCTAACGAGGACTTCAGTGAAACCGCACATGCCCGAGCCGTCGCGGAGCGCTTCGGCACGAACCACAACGAATTCATCGTCGATCCCGACCTCATCGAAACACTCGAGAAGCTCACCCACATGCTCGAAGAGCCCTTCGCCGACTCCTCGATCCTGCCTACGTATCATGTTTCTCGTTTGGCTCGACAACACGTAACGGTTGCGCTCTCGGGAGATGGTGGCGACGAGCTTTACGGCGGGTACGACCGTTATCAAATAAACCTGCATCGGGACGCCTTCAGAAGAATTCCGGCGTGGCTCGGCCGTGCTTACCGTAATTACGCTTATCCGCACCTGCCTGCCGGTACACCGGGGAAGAAATTCGCCTATAACATCTCGCTTGGGACCCGCGATCGCTATATTGACAGCGTTTCTTACCTCCCTCCAGACTTACGCGAGCGCGCCATTTTCTCGAGTGATTTTCTTGATTTCGCAGCTGCTCACCCTTCCCCAGCAGAGCTATTCCGCAACTACTACGACCGAGCACCTGCAAATGATGGACTCAGCCGGATGCAGTACCTCGACACAAAAACCTACTTGCCTGCGGACGTGCTTACGAAAGTGGATCGGATGAGCATGGCTACATCTCTTGAGGTCCGGTGCCCTCTTCTGGACCACGAATTCGTAGAATGGTCAGCTTCGCTCGCGCCTCACTGGAAAATTCGCATGGGTCAGTCAAAGTACGCGCTCAAAAAGCTCGCAGAGCGACTTGGTGTGCCTTCCCAGACCATCAATCGACCCAAACAAGGATTCGCAATGCCACTCGTCCACTGGTTCCGGAAGGAACTGAAGAGCGGGATCGGGCACATCTTGCTCGAACCGCGATCTCTGGCGCGCGGCTATTTCAATCCTTCGGGAGTGCGCGCGATGCTTGAGGAGCACTGGCAGGGACGCCGTGACAATTCCGGGTCCCTGTGGATTCTGCTGATGTTCGAGTTGTGGCACAGAAACTATCTAGAGACTGTGCGCGGCGGAGTTTCCACTGTTTCAAAGACCTCTTCCACAGTGACGGTTTCGAGTGACCCCACTGGTACCTTGACGGCTCCCTCGCTCCGCGCGACGCGGCGCTCCGAGGACATATCCTGAACTGATGCCATGATGCCCGCTCGCGGCAAAGCCGCCCACTTTCAGCATGGCGACAAAAACCTGCGGCTTTTCCTGATGATGGAGAGCCTACGAACCGGCGGGAGCGAGCGACAATTCACTCTAATGGCGGGGGCTTTTCGGCGCGGCCCGTTCGAACTCCATCTCGGTTGCATTGAACGCTGTGGGAAATTCCTGGAAGATCTCGGAGAAATTGGGGAATACCCACTCGGTGGCAGCTTTCTGACCCCGCGTGCACTGCGCTCCCTCGGCAGGCTCGTCAGGCTTCTGCGTCGCACTCACATTGAAGTGGCACAATCGTTCGATTTTTACACCAATATAATGATGATGCCGGCGGCGCGCCTTGCGGGCGTACCCGTCTTCATAGCCAGCCAAAGGCAACTAGGGGATCTCCTCTCACCGATGAAGCGTCGCATCCAAAACGTGGTATTTCGCTTGGCCGACTGTGTTGTCTGCAATTCATTGGCGGCAGCGGATCAATTGGCGAAAGAAGGAGTGCCCAACGCTAAGCTAACTGTGATTTCGAATGGGCTTCCTCCTGGAGCCTTCCAAGAGGCGGTGCCGGCCTTACCACGCGAGCCGGGCGTGATGCGCATCGGTATGATTGCAAGAATGAACGATCGCGCGAAGAATCACGCCCTCTTCCTACGTGCCGCTGCGCGCGTCGCCAGTCGTTTCCCGCTTGCTGAATTCGTGCTCGTGGGTGACGGTCCATTCCGCAAGGAATGGGAGGAGCTGGCACGGCAACTTGGCATCGGCCCTCGGATCCGCTTTTTGGGGGAGCGGCATGATATTACCTCGGTGCTGGCAGCACTCGATGTAGTCGTCAGCCCGTCCCGCTCTGAGAGCCTTTCCAATACGATCCTCGAAGCGATGGCCGCTGGCCGCCCTGTCGTCGCCACGCGCGTTGGGGGTAATCCGGAGCTCGTGTGTGACCAAGAGACTGGCCTGCTCGTCGCTCCTGAAAATGTAGGCGCTCTCGCAGATGCACTCGAGACTATGCTTGCTTCTCCGAATCTCGCACGGGAATGGGGTGAAAACGCTCGACGGATCGCCCAAGCGAATTTCACTCTTGATTACGCCCGCGAGCGGTTCGAGCAGCTTTACGTAGATTTGCTTGCCAGGAAGGGCCTGCGACAAGCCGCTGTAGCAGCGCAGCCACGTCTCAAGTGACCGCGAAGATTTGAGCATCCGTAAACCTGCGAGCTTGACCTGTCTTATTCCGCCGGAAATAACAAATGACGGGCTCAAGCGCTGCTTGATTGCGAATCCGTCACCGCAACGACGGCTCGCGGTGAAATTGATTTTGTGTTGGGCAACTCGCCATCAATGAAAACGCGCTGCCAGGTCTCCAGATTCAGCAGACGCCAAATTCGATCGCCATTATCTCTGCGGCCTGCACGATGTTCTGCGAATAACCTTCGAACGGCATCGCGCTCGATCAAACCGCGCTCAAGCGTTCTCGGCTCCATTAGCATCTTCTCAAGATCGTCGAGTTGCGGTCCGGCCAACCAATAAGCCCAAGGCGTAGGGAACCCCATTTTCTGACGGTGCACAATCGAATCAGGAAGCAGATCCTCCACTGCCAACTTTAAGATGTATTTTCCGGAAAGCCCCTGGATCGAATACTGAGCCGGAATCCGGGCTGTGAACTCTACCAGGGCGTGGTCAAGGAAGGGTACCCGGCTCTCAACGGACGCGGCCATGCTCATCTGATCCTGCTTCATGAGCAACTCCACCATGTAGGTGTGAATGTCAGTATACAAAAGCCGGTGGAGAGGATCGCCTGAGGATTTGTCCCAATAGGCTATGGAGCCGGCATAAGCGTTGCCGCTTAGTTCGCGCGCCTTTGGAGTGAGCAGTTCGCTTTGCTCCGTCGCAGAGAACGCGGAATAGAAATTATCGAAATAGAACGACGGCCAGGATTCGCCATCCCTTCCCAAAAACGTGTGTTCGAGCTTGCGCCGCAAATTGGAGGGCAGCACCCCACTCCCGATTCCCTTCCGTATCCACTGGCGGGAGAAAGCGGGCGTGAGCGAACGATAAACTCGGTCCATCCGAGCATTGGCCAAAGTCCAGGCATACCGCGTGTATCCCGCTAAAGTCTCATCGCTGCCTTCCCCGGTAAGGACGACCTTGACCCTCTCTCGCGCGAGCCTGGCCACAAAATATAGCGACACACTCGAAGGCCAAACGATCGGTTCGTCCTCATGCCAAATCAAAGCGGGCAGGGCCGCGAAGAACTCGTCTCGGTTTAGCCGTACTTCGTGGTGTCGGGAACCGATATGTTGGGCCATCTGGCGCGCATAGGGCAGCTCGCTGAAAGCTTCTTCCCCGTAGCCTACGGAAAAGGTCTCGATCGGTTCCCGCCTGATTTTGGTGGTCAAAGCGGCGACTGCACTCGAGTCTAAACCTCCGCTGAGAAACACCCCCAAAGGCACATCGCTCATCAGGTGGCTCGAAACGCACGCTTCGAGCAACTCGCGATAAGTGTTGACGTAATATTCCCGGGAACGAACTTCTTCGTCCACGGGCACCGTGAGATCCCAATAACATTCGATTTTCAGTTGCCCCGTGGCATCGATCTCCAACGTGTGCCCCGGAAGAAGCTTATCAATGCCAGTAAACATGGTGTGCGGGCCCGCCAGATAGCCAAAGGCCAGATATTCCGCCAGTAGGCCGGTGTTGAACTCGGCCCGCACTCCCGGGTATGACAGGATGGTTTTAATTTCCGACCCGAACAGAAACGCTTTCCCATCGTGACGATAATAGAAGGGTTTAATTCCCAGCCGGTCTCGCGCTGCAAACAAGGTTTTGCGGCGGCGATCCCATATCGCGAAGGCAAACATCCCGCGCAAATATTTCACGCAGTCGCGGTCGTATTGTTCATACAAGTGGACGATCGTTTCCGTGTCGCTTTGGGTGCGATAGCGGTGGCCAAGCGCTTCCAGCTTGGCGCGCAACTCCGTATGGTTATAGATTTCGCCGTTGAAAACGATCCAAATGCTCTCGTCCTCATTCGCAATCGGCTGATGGCCGGTCTTTAGATCGATGATGCTGAGCCGCCGCATGGCAAGGCCGACGTTACCCTCGACGAAAAAACCGTCGTCATCGGGGCCGCGATGCGTGATCTGGCGATTCATGTTTGCGAGAATGTTCCGGTCCACATTCTGACTTGAGCCCGGATAGAGAATGCCGCAGATTCCGCACATAATTAGCGAACCGCCTCGTCATTTCCCTGCGGTATCGTCTCTCCCGCTTCGAAGGATTTGTTCATCTCTTCTTGCGAAACGAGGATATCGTCTTCGGAACAAAACACCTGTGTCTTGCCGTCGGAATAGATGATTTCGCAACGGAGGGCGCGCTTGGGAGAAGAAATGATCCTGTTCCCGCGAAACTCCACATACGTGCCATTACAGAAGACCAGAAGATTCAACTTTCCGTTGGCGCTGCAGCAGTACAAGAATTCGGCGTCGCTCTTCCACTCGTGAAATGACCAGCTTTCGTCTTGGGCAAATATGAAACAATGCTCTTCCCCGTTGTCGATAAAACGATAAACACTCGTTCGCGGCGACGATGAATCCTGCACGAACTTAGCCTGTCCATCTACGTCTTGGGGCAAGATGCCCGAGAGCGCAACCAACGTGGCAACCTCGGCCGGAAGTGTAGTCACAGTCGTGAATCGAACCTCAGCTGACGGTTCTTTCATTCCATACACCGCTGACCAGTTGCCTTGCTCCACGGTCTCGGACCAGCCTTCTTCCGATGCTGAAAATAAGACAATCCCGCCGCTTTTCCCGGAGAAAACGAATCGGCCATCGGCTGGCCTAGAAGGAAACAGCTCGGGAGCGACGTGCCAACGCAAATCGAGTTGATGTTTGCCGATTCCGAGCATTAGATCCCTGACCAGCAAGAATTTCGGTTTTCGAAAAAATACCCATCGTCGATGAATAGCCGTATTGTCCGGCTGGGAATAGCCGTCATGACTTCCGACAAACAAATCGAATGTTTGTCCGCTGATCCAATGTTCAGCTTTGGCTTTGGTGAGGCTTTTCCACGCGAAAGGTCCATTGGGTTCTGACTGATTGCGCCCATCCAGTTGGAGGGTATTGTGGGCGGCCGTACCGCGAAACTGGTCGCGTTCCGTTCCAGAACCCACATATTCATAAGTGCCTGGATCTCCGAGCAACTCGCGCTCGTCCGCATGCAGAGTCAGACTTAAGGAGTCGGCATGCCCATGCCCCCCCGCAAGCGCGCCTTGCGGTCCAGCATCAATGACGGCTTGCAGTTTCCTCTCGTTGCAGCTCATCACGTACAGACCAGTCTCGGGCAACGCCACCGAGCTCATGCCTGGTTGTTTTGCCTCGATGCGATCGAATTCCTTCACGCCCTTTTCGCCGAGCAGCCACAGCGTCTCTTCGCGAAGTTCGTCGGCTAGAAATTTGAAATCCCCGCGGCCAAACAGAACCGCGCCCGTGCCCAGAGGATCGGAAAAATGCTCCGCGCGATTCCGTCTCGGATCAAAAATGCGTCCGCCATCATCATCGCCCCACCGCGTCGGAGGGCCGCCCCGGCACAGCACCGCTAGCACGTCCAACATTTGCTCAAGCCTACGATCGTATTCTGGAGGAAACGGTATGTCGTTCAGCGACGCTAGTACGCGAGCATGTAAAAAAAAGTCCAGAGCGTAGACGTGGTAATACGTGGACTGTTCGAAATAAAATCCATCCGGCCTAACCTGCCGCTCCGATTCCTGCAGCACGATCTCCCATCCCCGCCGCTTCCAGCGTGAAGAGGACCGCAATTCGGGACAAAGCGTTCCGATGAAAAACAGCGCTGCCGCTTCACCCAGCAAGTGAGTATTGGGTGAGAAATACGTGGAAAGGTAGCGTTCGATGTGGCGTCCACTCAGTGCCATCGCATGCAGCCATTGTTCTCGGAACTCCATCGTCATGGCCGGAGTTCCGTCCAGCAGGAAGTACACCCACAACCAGGAAAGGCTGCGAAAAGCTACCTCCAGGCTGCTCGCCCAATTGATCCCCCGGGGGTAAGGATTCTCTCGTTGCCAGTGTCGCCACTGATTAATTAGCTCGGAGGCAAACCGGTGGTCCTTGGCCAGCCGGTAGGCTTTAGCTAGCGTTACCAGGTGCTGATGACGGTTGAGCTCCCACGTCACCTTCGCATCCCCCACAGATGCGAAATCCAAGTACCTGATATTGAACCAAAGATCGCGGGGCGCCCGTTTCCCATGCACGCGGTCCGAATGCCAGTCGATTTCCCAGCCGTAATCCAAATCTTCGTAGCCCAGCAGGTCGAAACGATGTCGGCAAATCTTCTCCGCTTGCCTGGTAATAGTCTCTGCCTGCTGCGGTGTGCGTTCCCGTAACAAATCCATCAACCGCGGAATGTCATCGCTACGGAAAAAGAACCTTCGAGACGCGGCCTTCGCGGGACGAACTTCACCGCGGGATGGATCGATGCCTAGCCCGAATAAAATCGCGTCTCCACGCTTATGCAATTCCTGACGGATCCGTTCCGCAAGTTCCGCCCGGTCCATCGACGCGATCTGTACCATGATCCCGGACCGAGGGTTCTTTATTGGCTTTTCATCCGCCATGCGGGACCCCGGACTCTACCTTCAGTGGCCATTCCCCAGCGAGCCAGTCCGCCATGTGACCGACATTGTCGTCGGGGACAGCTCCCGCCAGGCCAGCCTTCACGCGTTCATAGTTCTCGACAAGATAATTCAACCGGTCGCACATCTCCTCCGCGCTGGTGTCCGCATAAGAGATTACTCCAGCGGGACGCCTGCCATTTTCGCTGGCCACTACAGGCACGCCCAACGCAAGTGCCTCTAGTACCGAAGCAGCCACACCGTCGCAGGCCGGTGTGCGGAGTACCGCCGAGCATCGCGTCATGAGCGTCAGGAACTGATCGTGGGTCAAATTTCCAAGCAGCAACAACGAATCCCGTTCTCCCTGAGGCCAGGCGGCCACGAATTTCTGGGCGGACCGCAATTCCTTTCCAGGAAAACCCAGCCATATGAAACCGGCCTGGGGGTGCCTTTCCCGGAACAGGGACATGCCTTTTCGCAACGTTTCGAGGCGATACTCCGGGCGGAAGGAGACATAAGAAAAAAACACGGGTCGGCGCCGGGAAAGGAAGTCCACCGCCTCCGTAGGTATAGCTGCTGGCTCAAAGTACAAATATTGTGAGGAAAACGTGGCGATTGCCATTACCCTCGATGAGGGAATTCCATACCCTTCAATTGCCTGCTTGATCTCCGCGCTGTCACATGCCACCGCTCCCGCCAAACGGAATAGAAGCCGAAATGCTTGATATAGCTTCCATGAATCACGCCGCGGGAAATAATCCTGGGACAGACCTCCGTGGAAAGTAACTAGCGTGGGCCGAGCGACGATCCTACCTACTAACACCGCAATCATCGCCAAGAGATACCCTTTGGGGGACATGGCATTTACATGGACGTTCAGACGGTAGCCAGCCATGCCGAAGCGCACCACCTTCCGCAAGTAGTCCGGACCATTCTGAACATCCACATAAGCGGAGTCTTTCACCTGCCGATCCTCATTGATCTTCAGGACCTCACAAGTGTGCCCGCGCCGCCTCAACTCTTCGGTTACTAGCTTCGTTTGGATGGCCCATCCACACATGGGAGGCGGATAGTTGCCGATCTGTAGAATCTTCGCCATGGAGAGCAACGGGGTAACTTTCCGAGCCTGAGAGCGCACCGATTACCCCTCTTTGTTTATACTATCAGCAAGCCCCCAGTTGTGGAGAATGGATGGCGCGTTTCCGGGCTTTTCAGGTCACACTTTGTTAAGTGGCGAAGCCGCTGAAAATAAACCATTAATGAATGCAATAGCGCATTCTTTGGAAAGGGCTTTGGGGCTGGATGGTCCAGTGTTCAATTCACATTCCCAGAATCAATTTTAAGGAGATTCGAGCAAACGCATGAATCGCTCCATTAGTGTATTCGGGTTAGGATACGTTGGCACGGTAACCGCTGCCTGTCTGGCCTACCGGGGCAACAATGTAATTGGCGTCGATTTGAGCCGATCCAAGGTCGAGGCCATGGATTCGGGAAATAGCCCCATCGTGGAACCACGGGTAAGCGAAATTATCGCGGAATCTCATAAGGCCGGTCGGTTGCATGCCACCAGTTCGGCGGAAACGGCGATCCTGACTAGCGATATTTCCTTCCTTTGTGTTGGCACCCCCAGTCTTCGCAATGGAAAACTTGATCTCGGGCACATCGAACCGGTATGCCGAGAAATCGGCGAAATCCTGAAGAAAAAGAATTCGTTTCACATTGTGGTGCTGCGCAGCACCGTTTTGCCCGGCACCGCGGAAACCGTCGTGGTGCCAACCCTTGAAAAAGCCAGCGGTAAACGCAACGGCGCGGACTTCGGCGTCTGCGTCAATCCGGAATTCATGCGCGAAGGAACGGCAGTGGCGGACTTTCTGGAGCCGGCCATGACTATCATCGGCGCGTCCGACAAAGCTCATAGCGCCCTGGTCCGCGAACTTTATGCCTGGGCCCCCGGCCGCATGTTCGAGACCTCATTCCGTTCGGCGGAAATGGTGAAGTATGTATGTAATGCATGGCACGCGGTGAAGGTGGGGTTTGCCAATGAAATTGGCACCCTAGCCCACGAACTGGAAGTCGATGCCGAATCCATCATGGAAATTTTTACTTCGGATACCAAACTCAACATTTCACCCAGCTACCTGAAGCCGGGATTCGCTTTCGGAGGGTCCTGCCTGCCTAAGGACGTGCGCGCACTGAATTATCGTGCGAAAGAACTTGACCTAAAACTGCCTCTGCTCGAATCCATCATGCCGAGTAATGACGAACATCTGGAACGCGCGGTAGAGATGGTGTTGGGGACAGCCAAGCACAAAATCGCTATGCTCGGCCTCAGTTTCAAAGCAGCTACAGATGATCTCCGCGAAAGCCCTCACGTCCAGTTGGTAAAGCGGCTGCTCGGAGAAGGCCGCGAGATCCTGATCTGGGATGATAATGTTTCGCTCGGCCGGCTGATCGGATCAAACCGCGAATACATCGAGCAGATTATTCCTCACATCGGTTCCCTTCTAAAAGCAAATTTGGAGGAAGTCTTGAGGGACGCCGAGGTAGTGGTGATTGGTACACCGGGCCTCAACCGGGGCCTTCTGGAAGCGAGCATTCGCCCGGATCAAGAAGTCATCGATCTAGTCAATCTCGAGAAAGCGCGCCGTGTCCAGACGACGGCCTATAAAGGAATCTGCTGGTAACTTCTCCCCATGAAGATCCTTTGGGTCAAGGCTGGTGGGCTAGTTCCTCCCGATACCGGGGGGAAAATCCGCAGTTACAACACTCTCCTTCAGTTGGCCAAGCACCATGCGATCACGTTCTTTTCGTTCTACACGGCTCATGAAAATGATGCCCATGCAGAACTCAGCCAAATTTTTCAAAGAGTGATCCTGACCCCCTTGGACTTACCCCCGACAAAGAGCGCCAGGGAGTTGCTGGATTATGTCTCCCATCTTTTCTCGCGCGATCCTTTTAACTTGACGAAGTATTGCCGGCCTGTGGTACGCAAGAAGTTGCGCACTTTGCTGGAGAAAGAAACGTACGATGTCATCCTGTGTGACTTTCTGGCGGCTGCTGGAGCTATTCCTTGGGACTGGCCCTGTCCCAAGGTGCTCTTTACGCACAACGTCGAAGCGGTCATCTGGCAACGTCATTATGAAGTGGCTAGAAATCCACTGTGGAAAGTTCTGTCGTGGCGTGAATGGAAAAGAATGGAGGCGGCGGAACGAAGATATTTGCAAAAAGCCGATCACGTTCTTGCGGTCTCGGAAAATGACCGGGCGGTTTTCGCTAGATTTCTGGACCCACAGAAGCTGACCGTAACGCCAACCGGCGCTGATACGGAATTCTTTCAGCCCAGTCAAGAAAAGGAGATACCCAACTCGCTGGTCTTCACCGGATCGATGGATTGGCTTCCCAATGAAGATGGAATATTTTATTTTGTTAACGAAATCTTCCCTCTGATCCTGCGGCAAGCTCCGGATGCCGCCTTGTGTGTTGTGGGCCGTAAGCCCTCGCGGCGCCTGCAAGATCTTGCCTCCCGTATCCCCAATATTCAATTGACGGGATGGGTCGAGGACGTGCGGCCTTACTTGGCGCAGCGCGCGGTGTGCATTGTTCCACTTCGCATCGGAGGGGGGACCCGACTGAAAATTTTTGAGGCCATGAGCATGGCCAAGGCCGTAGTCTCGACTTCAATCGGTGCGGAAGGATTGCCGGTAAAAAATGGCGAGCACCTGCTACTGGCGGATGATCCCGGCGCCTTTGCCGAAAGTACGCTCCGGCTGCTCGGCGATGCTTCACAGCGCGCACAGATCGGGCAGGCGGCGCGACATCTGGTTGAGGAGAATTATAGTTGGGCTAAGGTTTCAAAGTGCTTTGGCCAGGTACTCGAAAACGTGGTGAAGAGGACGCGCCAAAGCTAGCTCCAGTGATAGGGAGCCCGGACAAACTAGAATTTAAGATTTGGGCGATTTACCGTAGATTGACAACAAACCATTCTCGAAAACCAGCGGAGCCTCGGTTGCAATGGCCCGCTTTATAGTCGGCAGTTGGCCCCAACAGATAATATAGTCGTAGTCCTTTGAGAGACCTCGGTAGTCTACTCCTTGGGGGTGGGCGGAGTATTTTGAAATTAAGCTAGGTGCGTACTTCGCTCGTAAGAGATTTCCGCCTGTGCCCACGAATGGTACTGCGAACACATAGGGATTTGCGCCTCCACGATAGATGTTGTACAGATCCTCCACGCCATCGAATGGTTGGATGTAACTGTTTCCCCCATAACTCAAGTCCTCGATAATTGGTAACACGTTACTGCCCGGCTTCACGACGGCCATCCCGGACAAGAAAACGCGTAAGGACGTTTGAACCGCGAGCGCTCTCGACGTGTTCAATGCAGAGCTGATCACCAAGAAAATGCAGACCAGGACGATGGATACTCGCAAAAGCCTTTCGTTCCATTTTAACGCACCCATGGCAGCGATAAAGGCGAAGGGGAAAGTTCTCGCCCCGATGTAGGTCGCCGCCCCCATTTGGTAAGGCATCAACAATCCCACGATCACCAGCAGTAAGGAAATGAAGATGAGGCGCCAGTAAACTATCCTGCCACCACGCACATGCCATAAGAAGGCGAAGGCAAAGAAAACGAGGACTGCGACGAATAGCCACGTTGCGGTTGGCGAGAGGCTCCATACGTTAAACGCGACATAGGATTTGATTTGTCCCATCGGTCCGTAAAACATCGGGGAGACGGTATCGCGAGGCTTCGTGATCTCGTAATACGCGATGAGCCCCGCGCACGGCACAATAGATAGCATCTGATACCAGAGAAGACGCGGCCGCTCAAGTTTGACGGCGAACATTAGCACTGTGAAGCAGCCTATAACCGCACCAACAATGTGGAAGCCGTACATTCCCACGAGGATCAGCGCGAGCCAAGCAGACTTAGTGACTCCCGGAGGAAATCCAATCAGCAGTCCCAACAGCAGGGGATAGAGCACGATTGACCCAATAAAGGGTAAGAAGGCAGAAAAAACCCAGAATGACTGCAATAGGGGAAGAAGCAAAATCACAGCAAAACGGTGCTGGCCGACCTGCCCGAGATAAAACCGACTGCTTAACCACAACCCGACCGCAATGGCGACGAAAAACGCTTTCAGCGCGGCAATCGGGCTGAATATCTTAACAAAAACCGCTAGCAACAAATCCGCGAGGGCAGTGGGAACCGGTCGCCAGTGGATAGTGAAATAATCAAAATAGCGAAAAGCTGGATTGTCGTAATCGGCCAACACTCTGGCGACCATCAAGTGTTTACAGGCATCCGAACCCACGGGAATGGCCGGCAGGACGAATGGCAGAAGCACGACTATCGAACCTACCAGCGAAAAGACGGTCCAGATGGGTGTATCGGGATTTTCAAGGGCGCTGTGTTGAGGACCAGCACTACTACCGCCCATCAAAGCGATTGCCATTTGAAGGCCAGGTTGATGGCAGTCTCCTGTCTGTCGCAGTTCCGGTTAGCGGCGGCGCAAAGCAGTTTTTTGTTCGAGGCGCGGCTCAAGATAATAACTCACATTTTGCAGCCATGGATTAGAATCTTTACATCTCCCCCAGACGCCTCTAACTGGACAATGAACGATGTCGCGTAAGTTATCTTACCAAATATAAAGAGGCAGAAAATGTCAAGGTACCGATTCCTCAGAGATCTGGACAATCCGACAAGGTTCCGACTCATGATCTGCATGTGGTCGTGGTGGAACAACTCACCGGACGGCTCCGCCGGAATAGTCCGAGAACTCATGAGTGCCTTCCCCAACCTCCATTTGTCGACGGGAGACAAACGGGGGCGTTTAGGGGCTTACAAGAGGGGCATCGCCTACGCTCTGAAACACCTTCAGGCCGACCTTATTTTCGAGTAGTCGGCCCGTGCGTCCGTGAGAATGCAGTTGATATCTTCCTGCATGGAACGGTCAAAATTGAGCAGGCCGGCTTCGACGCAAGCGACGCGGCTGTCAAGCTCGGCCGCCAAAGCGACCGCGATAGGTGAGCCCGAGGGAAGCATGGTTTTATGCTCGACGAATGGCTGATTCGGATTTGAACGAAGACCTTCCGTTTCGTCATTACACGCTCAAGCACCGCCTGATAGCCTGGATCAGCATGCATCTGTTCGATACCGCAACCTACACAGTTCGCCACGGCCTGCTGAAAGGCATGAAGCGGAAGGGTGGACTCGGTTGGGTTCCTGCGATTTTCACGTCCGGCATTATGACGGCCGAACAACAGTTTTGGTGTGATCTTGACCAGCCCGAGTTTTTGTACCAGTTCGAGTGAGAGAGTTTACATCACAGCTGAGGCCTGTGAACTTGAGTTTGGTGCAACCATTGAGCTACGAGCCGCTGGTGCTGGCGGCCTGTAGCC
>Ga0182024_10003172_pt1 | contig 39587 bp, 35 predicted proteins | sample P32metaG_FD_120480 | JGI IMG/M metagenome (GOLD analysis project Ga0182024, IMG submission 120480) | Permafrost microbial communities from Stordalen Mire, Sweden - P3-2 metaG (Illumina Assembly) | ecosystem: Environmental > Terrestrial > Soil > Wetlands > Permafrost | place: Sweden: Stordalen...
GAAAGCAATGGGGAAGGCAGAGACTGCATCCCGCAACAAAAACGTTTCTGGCGCTGCGGATCGCGGTGAATCGAGAGATGGAGGAACTCGGGCAGTTTCTTTCTCGGACCCCGGCCACAATAAATCCAGGTGGACGTTGGGTGGTGCTTAGTTACCACTCACGCGAAGACCGCCTTGTGAAGCACGCCTTTCAGGAAGGCGAGCGTGCGGGCACGTTGCGGGTGCTCACCAGACACGTCATTCAGCCTAGCGAAGCAGAGCAGGCGAATAATCCGCGGTCGCGAAGCGCGAAACTGCGGTGTGCAGAAATAGTGGCAGCCGCTTAAGGCGCCAGTAAAAGGTACAGCTATGACGCGGAAGAAGAAGAGCCGGGCATCGACTGAATTTCATACTGTGAAGCGGCTGGACAATACGCGCCTGGTTCGCAATGTGGAGCCTGTAAAGATGCGCAATCTTTATCGCACCGTGGCGCTGGGCGGCATTATTGCGGCATTCTTACTGCTTTATATTTATCAGCATTTCAAATGCATCGACTTAAGCTTTCAGCTCGAAGCCGCGCGCACTGAGCGCGTGGAAGCCTCAGCTTTAAATTCATCCTTAAGACTCGAAATAGCGGGTCTCAGCAATCCTAAACGCATCGACATGATCGCGCGCCGCCAATTAGGCTTGACGGAAACTTTGCCCTCTCAAGTGCGTGAATATCAACCTGTGGCGGGAGCTGAAGTGGCGGATGCCCAGTTAATTCGCGTGAACCACGAGCAGTAGTCCAGACAACATGAGGACCCGGGCGCCTAAAGTTACTAAACCCTTCCTCTCCTTCCTAGTCGGCTTAGTCAGCCACAACAATTTTTCTTTTGAGTTGAGCGTCCAACGGGAGGGCGTGCCGGCGTAATCCTTACATGCAACAAACTCGAGCTCACGTCCGTTTACTGATCGTCGCTGGCGTGGCTCTATTGTGGGCCACCGCAGTTTTTGGCCGCCTCGGATACCTGCAACTGTACCGGCATCGCGAGTACCTGCTGCGCGCGCAACGCCAGCAACAACGCATCATTGAAATTTCCCCCAAGCGCGGCGCGATTTACGACCGCAATATGCACGCGTTGGCCATGAGCATTAAAGTTGATTCGGCGTTTGCCATTCCCAATGAGATCAAAGATAAGGGGCTCGCCGCTCAACTGTTGTCCGGTGTTCTTGGCGTTCCCGCGGACTTGGTGGAATCACGCCTGGACTCTTCGCAAAATTTTGTGTGGATCGAACGCAAGCTGACTCCCGAAAAATCCGAAGCCATCACCGCGTTGAACCTGAAGGGTGTTTATACCCAGGCGGAAAACAAGCGTTTCTATCCCAAAGCGGATCTGGCATCCCACGTATTGGGTTTCGTGGATGTCGATGAAAAGGGATTGGGGGGCATCGAGTACTCGCTCGACAATCAAATTCGCGGCAAAAGCGAAAAAATCGTGATGATGGCGGACGCCCACCAGAAATCGTTCGATGGCGGAGAAGCTCGCCGTGATCGCGGCGCGAATGTGGTGCTGACGCTGGATGAAAAAATTCAGTACATCGCGGAGCGTGAACTGGCTGCGGCCATAAACAAAACGCACGCTTTGGCCGGCAGTGTGGTGGTCATGAATCCCAACAATGGGGAGTTGCTGGCGGTTGCCAATTGGCCGACTTTTGATCCCAACGCTGCATCCGGCGGAACGCCCGCTGAATTCCGGATGAATCGCGCGATCAGCGCGCTGTATGAGCCGGGCTCAACTTTCAAGCTCATCACCCTTGCAGCGGCGTTCGATCAGGGCATTACCACTCCCGACGAAGTTTTCGATTGCGAAAATGGGGCCATTTATGTCGCCGGCCACAAAATTCACGACCACAAGCGCTTTGGCATGCTCACCGTTGCCGACATCCTCGCGCAATCCAGCGATGTTGGTGCAATAAAGATTGCTGAGCGGTTGGGCGCGCCAAAATTTTACGATTACATACATTCATTTGGGTTTGGCACGCCTACAGGTGTTGACCTGCCCGGCGAAAGCCGCGGAATCTTGCGGCCGTTGGTGAATTGGTCGCCCATTTCCATTGGCGCAATTTCCATGGGGCAGGAAGTCGGGGTGACGCCGATGCAGTTGATCTCTGCGGTGTCCGCGATTGCCAATGGTGGCATGCTTTACAAACCGTACATCGTCGCTGAAGTTCGACGCGGGGAAACGGTATTGCCTCGCGAAGGGTTGCTGGCACCGAGTGAGCCGCGCCGCGTCATTCAACCGGAAACCGCTGCGACTCTGCGCCGCCTGATGGAAGGCGTGGTCTTAAATGGCACTGGCACACGCGCGCGACTGGACGGCTGGACCTCGGCTGGTAAAACCGGCTCCGCGCAAAAGATCGATCCCAGCACCGGCCGTTACTCGCCCACGCAATTAATCGCGTCCTTCACCGGATTCGCGCCTATCAACAATCCCGCAATTGCTATTCTCGTTTCTCTCGATTCTCCAGTCGGACCGCATGAAGGCGGACAGGTAGCTGCTCCTGTATTCAAGCGCGTCGCCGAACAGGCGTTGCCGTATCTGGATGTATCCCCGGACGTGCCGGTCAATCAAAAGTTGGTACAGGCCGCTTACAAAAAACAAGTGCAGAGCGACGCCGAGAACCTCGAAGACTTCACGCCGTCGGAGTTCTCGCTGCTTCCCGAACAACCTGAAGCGGAGGTCGCGCCCAGCGTGGAAACTCATGCGGGAAACAATTTCGTTCCCAGCTCACGCCTCACGCTCAACGTGACCGCCGACGAAGACACGGAAATTTCCATTCCTGATTTTTCTGGCAAGACCATGCGTGATGTTACAGAGATGTGTTTGCGGCTGGGTCTCGATCCCGTTCTGGTTGGAACTAGTCTTGCTACAGAACAGACACCGGCTGCGGGATCGCAGGTTCGGCGTGGTTCGCGCATCACGGTGCAGTTCGGAGCGTCGCCGATCAAGTCAACGTCTACGGCAACTGCGGGCAAATCCGCAAAGCCATTGAGAGTCGCACAGTGGTCGAAAGCTACAAAGAAACGCGTGAGGCACAGGCAGTGAGAAAAATGCGGAAAACGGGGTTGGGTGCTTGCCAGCTGATACGAAATTGAGCCAGCTAGATCAAGAAGTTCGCGATGTTTCAGCTCATTCCAATGACGAAGCCCAGTCATCAAATGGCAAGCGGCGCCAGGTGCGGGCGAAAAATCTAACGGAAGTACTTCGCGGCGTCGAAACCGACGCTTCTTTGCGGGGCGCTGCGGAGATCCGCCAAATCGTTTGTGATTCGCGCAAAGTACAACCCGGCGCAATTTACTTCGCGTTGCGTGGAGCAAAAGAAAACGGCCAAGTTTTCGTCGCGGACGCCATTCAACGCGGTGCGGTCGCGGTCGTTAGTGACGAGCCTCTCACCGGCGTGATTCCGCCCGGCGTCACCGCCATCCGGGTTCCCGGGGCTCGCAAAGCACTCGCGATCGCCGCTGCCAATTTCTACGAGCACCCCGGCAACGCCTTGCAACTCGTGGCCGTCACGGGCACCAATGGCAAAACAACCACCACCTCCGTGATTGACGCCATCATCAAAGCTTCCAAATCTAAAACCGGCCTGTTCGGAACCATCGCGTATGAAACGCCCGCCGGAAAATACCCGGCACCCAACACCACACCCGAATCACTGGACCTGCAAGGCTTCCTGTCTGAGATTCGCGATGCTGGCGGAAAATTCGCCGTCTTGGAGGCCAGCTCGCATTCGCTCACTATGGACCGTTTGTGGGGCTGCCATTTCGCTGCCGCGGTTTTCACCAACCTGACACGCGAGCACATGGATTATCACAAGACTTTTGAAGATTATTTCGCGGCGAAGAAAATTCTGTTTACTGGTACCGGAGCAGGCGCACCTGACACCGCAATGATTAACACCGACGATGACTATGGCAAGAAGCTTCTTGGCTTGGCCAAAAAAACTGTCAGCTACGGCCTCGAAAGCGGCGGTGACATCACCACGAAAAAATTCCAACTAAGTTTCAACGGACTGGCCTTCACGGCGCAAACACCCAACGGCAAAATCCAGATTACTTCCAGCCTTGTGGGACGCATCAATGTTTACAACATTCTTGCCGCTATTGGCGCCGCGCAGGCGCTCGGCCTATCCAATGAAGTGATCGAAGCGGGTATCCGCAATCTTGAAAGCGTGTCCGGCCGATTCCAGCGCATCGACCAAGGCCAACCATATCTGGTCATCGTCGATTACGCGCACACTGACGACGCGCTCGAAAGCTTGATTCGCACCGCGCGCGAACTGAACCCCAAGGGCCGCATCATCACGCTCTTTGGCTGTGGCGGCTCGAAAGATCGCACCAAGCGTCCGGTGATGGGCGAAGTTACCGGGCGGCTCAGCGATCTCACCATTCTTTCCAGCGACAATCCGCGACAGGAAGATCCGCTGAAAATCATCAGCGACATTATTGTCGGAGTGCAAAAAACCAGCGGCAAATATGTCATCGAGCCGGACCGCGAAAAGGCTATCGGGCTGGCGATGGACGAAGCGCGCGCCGGGGACATCGTTCTGTTGGCCGGAAAAGGCCATGAGAATTACCAGATTCTTGCCGATCGCACTTTGGAGTTTGACGATCGCGAAAAGGCGCGAGTCGCGCTGATCCAGCGGGGATATAAGGCTCCGGCGGCACTGGGCGGCGGGTCACAGAAGAATGGGAGCGAGGTCAAATAAAAACGCGCACTTGAAGGCGACGTGATTTGGCACGCCGCTCGCTTTAATTGTTTGAGTGAGCCTGGCGAGCATGCAGCACAGCAACAGCACGACACGCAGGGCAGGATTTGTTGCACTGTCCGAAACGTTGGGGTGCCAGAATGACAAGTACGAAGCAATCCCTCGCTTCTGTACACAAACTAAATCCGCTGAGGACTTTATGCTCTGGACAATTGCACAAATGGCTGCAGCGGTGGGTTCCAAGCCAGGTGGAGCGCTCGATCCCGTGGCCCGGCTGGCCGGCGTCTCGATTGATTCTCGCACGGTACGTCCCGGAGAACTGTTCATCGCCATACACGGACCGCGTCACGATGGACACGATCACGTTCCAGCCGCATTGGAGCGCGGTGCGGTGGCGGCGGTGGTGGCCGAAGGGCTGGTATCGCGCTATCCCGGCTGGATCTCTGACCGCTGTATCCAGGTGGCCGACACCTTCGAGGTCCTCAAACAATTTGCGCAAGCGGTACGCGAAGCGTGGGGCGGGAAAATTGCCGGCGTCACTGGCTCGGTGGGCAAGACCACAACCAAAGAGATTCTCGCGGCATTGTTGGGCGCGAAATTACGCGTGCTGAAATCGGAAGGCAATTTCAATAACGAGTACGGTCTACCGCTAACGTTATTTGGGCTCGACGAATGTCATCAAGCGGCCGTGCTGGAAATGGGCATGTCCCGGCCCGGCGAACTGAAAAGGCTGGCGGCCATTGCGCGTCCTGACGTGGGAGTGGTGACGCGCGTGTCGCCCGCGCATCTGGAATTTTTTATTTCCGTGGATGAGATCGCCCTTGCCAAACGTGAATTGATTGAAGGATTGAATGGCAAGAAGTCTGTTGCGGTGTTGAACGCCGATGATGCGCGGGTGGCGGCTTTTGCTTCCTATGCGCCGGGAAAAGTTTTGACCTATGGGATCGATTCGCCGGCGGATTTTCGCGCGGAACAATTGGAAAATCGTGGCGCTTTAGGCTCCGCATTTACGTTGGTGACGAAGGAAGGGCGCGTGCGCCTGGAGATCGCGCTGGCCGGAAGACACGTGATCGCCAACGCACTCGCGGCTCTTGCCGCTGCCAGTGTGTGGGGTATTGGAGCGGAGGAAGCCCACAGCGTTTTCGCCAAGCTCAAGGCGCCATTTATGCGTGGCGAGATGGTGACGCTTACCAACGGAGCGGCGCTCATCAATGATAGCTACAACTCCAGTCCGGCCGCGCTGCAAGCTATGACCGCGGTTTTGGCGGCTACTCCCAAATATCACCGCCGCATTCTCGCAGTGGGAGAAATGCGCGAGCTGGGGCACACTTCCGCCGAATTGCATCGCGAAGCGGGGCAGTTTGCGGCCAGCACCGGGAAAGTGGATTGGATTATCGGCGTCGCTGGAGATGCTGCGCAGATCATCGAAGGCGCAGTGGCCGCGGGTCTATCTCGCGCGCACACCAAATTTTTCCCTACTTCCGAAGAAGCGGCAAAATTTTTGGCGGGCTTCCTGCAATCGGGCGACGTGATGCTGGTGAAAGGCTCGCGCGGCGTGAAGATGGAACGCATCGTTGACGAGTTGCTCACGCGCTATGCTCCCCAAGCGGAGCGGTCACGGGAAGAGGCGCGGCACTAGATGCTTTACTACCTCCTCTACCACACGCTACAAAAGTATTTCAGTCCGCTGAATGTTTTTCGCTACATCACGGTTCGAACGGTGTACGCCAGCCTGACGGGGATGTTTTTGGCGTTCGTATTTGGGCCGTGGTTGATACGCCAGTTGCGGGAGCTGCAGATCGGCCAGTACATTCGCGAAGAGGGCCCGCAGGATCACAAGAAAAAAGCAGGTACGCCGACGATGGGCGGAGTTTTGATCGTCTTGTCGACTGCTGTGCCCACACTGCTGTGGGCCGATCTGGGTAATGCTTTCGTGTGGCTGGCGCTTTTTTCGTTGTTGGGGTTCGCGGCGATTGGATTTGTTGATGATTACGCGAAAGTTTCCAAGCAGCGCAACCTAGGGCTCACCAGCGCCAAAAAATTCTCGCTGCAAGTGCTGGTCAGCCTGATCTGCGGCATTGGCTTGCTGGTGCTGGCGACCTGGAGCAAGTATTCCACGCAGCTGGTTTTTCCTTTTTTTAAGCGCATGCATCCCGATTTAGTTATCCATTCGCTGATGAGGTCGCCGCACATTTGGCCGCTGGCGTTTCTGCCGTTCCTGTTTTTTGTTTCGCTGGTGATCGCCGGAGCGTCCAACGCCGTGAATCTCACCGACGGTCTCGATGGGCTGGCCATCGGATGCACGGTGATTGCCGCCGGGGCGCTTACGGTGCTGACTTACGTGAGCAGCAATTTTCGCTGGGCCGCTTATCTCGAAATTCAATATATTCCGGGCGTGGGCGAGCTCACTGTTTTTTGTGGCGCGCTGGTGGGCGCTTCCCTTGGTTTTCTGTGGTACAACGCGCACCCCGCGGAAGTTTTCATGGGCGACGTCGGCTCGCTTTCTCTGGGCGGCGCGCTGGGGCTGATCGCGGTGATCATCAAGCAGGAGATTTTGTTGTTTTTTATTGGTGGAATTTTCGTGGTGGAAGCGCTGTCGGTTATTTTGCAGGTGGGGTCTTTCAAGCTGCGCGGCAAACGGATTTTTCGCATGGCGCCGATACATCATCATTTTGAGCTGTTGGGTTGGAGCGAGTCCAAGGTGATTGTGCGTTTCTGGATTGTCGCTTTGGTATTCGCGTTGTTTGCGTTGACCACGCTGAAATTGAGGTAGCGGTTGAGTTTACAGTACGCAATAGCCTGAAGTGGCATGAAAGGTTTCGAGCAAAGGCAATGACAGGTGGATTCGAACTTCGGGGCAAGCACGTTCTGGTCATCGGACTGGCACGCACCGGCATAGCTACGGCGCGCTTTTGCGCGGAGCATGGCGCGACCGTCACGGCCACCGACACGCACTCTGAAAGTGAACTTGGCCCAGAGGCGCTCAGCTTGCGCGAAGAGGGCGTCACGCTGGAACTTGGCGCGCATCCCGAGACTGCTTTGCCTCATCAGGATCTGGTCATTCCCAGCCCGGGTGTTCCCGCGGATGCGCCATTGCTGCGCTCGGCGCGCGAAAAAAATATTACGGTGTGGAGCGAGATCGAACTCGCCGATCGCTTTCTTGACGGACGGTTGATTGGCATCACCGGTTCGAACGGCAAGACCACCACCACGTCGTTGGTGCATCACATTTTGCGAGTGGCGGGTTTCTCCACCATGGTGGCGGGGAACATTGGCACGCCGCTAATCTCTCGAGTGGCGCTGTCGAGCGAAGATACCATCACGGTCGCGGAGCTGAGCAGTTTTCAATTGGAACTGATCGAAACGTTTCACGCCGATATCGCGGTGCTGCTGAATCTCACTCCCGATCACTTGGATCGCCACAAGACTATGGAAGCTTACGCGGCGGCCAAGAGGCGTTTGTTTGAAAATCAAACCACCAGCGATTTCGCGGTGTTGAACGCAGACGATCCTGCGACGACACGCCTGGCGCCGAAGCGACCGCAACTCTATTGGTTCAGCCGCAAACGAGAAGTGTTGCAAGGCGCATATCTAAGAGGCGATGAGATTGTTTTTCGCACCAGCAAGCAGGTCGAAGTGCTGTTGAAGCGCCAGGAAATTTCGCTGCCTGGCACACACAATCTTGAAAACGTATTGGCCGCCGTTACGGCCGCGCGCCTGGAAGGAGCGCCAGCTGCGGCCATTGCGGAAGCGGTGCGCACTTTCCCGGGAGTGGAGCATCGCCTGGAATTCGTGGCGGAAATCGGCGGCGTTCGCTATTACAACGATTCGAAAGCCACGAATGTGGATGCGGCGTTGAAGGCTCTGGAAGCATTTCCTGGAAGGGTGCTGATCATCCTGGGCGGCAAAGATAAAGATAGTGATTATGCAGTGCTGCAACCCGCGCTGCGCGAGCGAAGCGTCCTGGCTTTGCTGATCGGCGCAGCCGCGGAAAAAATTGAACAGCATATCGCCGGCAGCGTCGCGCTCGAACGCGCCGGCACCCTGCAACGCGCGGTGGAAATCGCTTCGCAAGCCGCGCGGCGTGGCGATGTGGTGCTACTCGCTCCGGCATGCGCGAGCTTCGACCAGTTTGAAAACTACGAGCACCGCGGCCGCGTGTTTAAAGAGTTGATCAAACAACAGGAACAGAAATTTGCTTCACTGTCCGACGAAGTGAAATCAGACGGAAAGGCGAACAAGAGTGCCGAGACGGCTTGAAAACGATCGGTGGTTGTTCGGTGTAACGCTGGCGCTGTGCCTGCTAGGCGCGGTGATGGTGTTTTCGGCCTCGGCGGTGACGGCTGAGCAGCACTATGGACGCTCGTACATTTTTCTGTTGCGTCAGGCGGCTTGGCTAGTCATCGGCCTTTTTGGGATGTTCGCGCTGATGCGGGTGGACTACCGGCGCTTGCGCGAGCCAAAGGTTGTGTATACCGCTCTAGCCGTGGTGGTGTTGATGTTGGTGGGCGCCTTTTTTCTCGACAAATCGCACGCCACGCACCGGTGGATCAAGTTCGGTCCGGTGGGTATTCAGCCGTCCGAGTTAGCGAAGCTCGCTGTGATTTTGTATCTAGCGTGGTTCCTGGATAGGAAGCGCCGCAACGCGTCCAAGATGGAATTTTGCAAACAGGATTTTGTACAGACGATTTTGCCAGCGCTTGCGCCGATCCTGTTGTGCGTGGGCATCATTCTGCTGCAGCCCGACCTGGGCACCGCGGTGGACATCGTAGTGATCGCCACGGCCATTCTGTTCGTCGCGGGCCTTTCCTGGAAATGGATTGCGTGCGGACTGGTGGGCGCGCTGCCGATTCTTTATCTGCTGATCACCCACGTGTCTTATCGTCAGGCACGGCTGATGGCATTTCTTAATCCGGCTTCGGATCCGCAAGGCTCAGGATTTCAATTGTTACAATCCTTGATAGCGGTGGGTTCGGGCGGATTCAGCGGCGTGGGGCTGATGGAGAGCAAGCAAAAATTGTTTTATCTGCCGGAAGCGCATACCGATTTTATTTATGCGGTGATTTGCGAAGAGCTGGGATTTATCGGGGCGATGCTGGTGATCGGTCTATTTGTCGTTTACGGCTGGCGCGGATTGCGCGCCGCGTTTACCGCGCCGGATGGATTTGGCCGGCTGCTCGCGCTGGGAATCACCGCCATGGTGATCAGCCAGGCGCTGATTAATTTTGCGGTGGTGCTGGGAATGGTGCCCACCAAGGGCATTCCGCTGCCTTTTGTGAGTTATGGAGGATCGAGTTTGCTGGTGATGCTGCTGGCAACTGGCGTGCTCCTGAATATCAGTCAACAGGCTACTGAGCAGTGAGAGTGACCACGTGACGATTTTTTGTGTGATGTGGGATTGCTGACATGGGTGTGAAGCTATTAATTGCGGGCGGTGGCACAGGCGGGCACGTTTTCCCGGCGATGGCTATTGCGCGTGAGTGGTTGTCCCGCGGGAGCGATAGAGAAGTGGTGCTGGTAGGCACAAAACGCGGAATCGAAATGAAGCTGGTGCCGCAAGCCGGGCTGCCGTTGGAAACATTGCGTGTTGCTGGATTAAAAGGCAAAGGCGGTGGCACGCTGCTGAAAAACCTTTTCAAGCTCGCACCCGCCATGCTTGACGCTTCGCGAGTATTGAGAAAACACAAGCCCATCGTAGCGTTTGGCGTTGGTGGCTATGCCGCGGGACCAATGTTGCTTACCACCTGGATGCACGGAATTCCCAACGTGATCTTTGAGCCCAACGCCGAACCGGGGTTCACCAACAAAGCGCTGGGGCGCATTTCTAGATGGATCGCCACCGGCTATGAAATATCTACGCGCATGTGGAAAGACCGAGCGGTAGTCACTGGATGCCCGGTGCGTCCGGAATTTCTGACCACCCCGCAACACATTCCGCAAAAACCGTTGCGAGTGCTTATTACCGGAGGCAGCCAAGGCGCGTTACCGGTAAATTGCGCGTTTGTGGACGCTATGAATTTCTTAGCCACCAGGAAAAATGAAATGAGCATCGTGCATCAGACCGGTGAGCGTGACTACGACGCAGTGCGCACCGCTTATGCGCGACACGAAATTCTCGCTGAGGTGGTGCCTTTCCTTTCGAACATGCCGGAACGGTTCGAATGGGCGGACATCATCGTGTGCCGTGCTGGCGCGATAACCGCCGCGGAAGTTGCCGCTGCCGGACGCGCCGCCATCTTCATTCCATTTGGCCGCGCCACCGACAGCCACCAACTGCGCAATGCGCAAGAAATGGCCAAGCAGGGCGCGGGCCGGGTCATCACCGAAAGCGAACTCACCGGGGAGCGCCTGAGCAAGGAAATTTTCGCGCTGCTCGATAGTCCGCAACAAATCGAAGGCATGTCGATGGCCGCCCGCAGCCTGTCGCGGCCGAACGCCGCGCGCGACATCGTGAATCTGATCGAACAAGCTGCCGGTATCGCACCTTCATCAGAGAAAGTTCGCACCGCCGCAAGCAGCACGACCGTTTCAACTCGCGACGTTTCCGCACCGGACCGGGAAAAGGTCGCGCCATGATGGTCAGCTTCCGAAATTTTCAGCGCATCCACCTGGTGGGCATTGGCGGCATCGGCATGAGCGGGATTGCTGAAGTACTTCTCACTCTGGGCTACTCCGTTTCCGGTTCGGACAGCAAGCCCTCGGCCATCACGGAGCGGCTCGCCAAACTTGGCGCCACAATCTTCGATTCGCATGAAGCCAGTAACGTCGATGGCGCGCACGTGGTGGTGACCTCTTCCGCGATCGTAGCCAGCAATCCGGAAATCATCGAAGCGCATAAAATGAAAATCCCGGTGATACCGCGCGCGGAGATGCTTGCTGAGCTGATGCGCTTGAAATACGGCATCGCGGTCGCGGGCGCCCATGGAAAAACTACAACTACCTCTATGGTCGCTTCGGTTTTGGCCGCGGCGCATCTCGATCCTACCTTCGTGATCGGTGGGCGCGTGAATCAGGCGGGCACGACTGCCAAACTGGGCAAGGGCGATTACTTCGTGGTGGAAGCGGACGAGAGCGACCGCAGCTTTCTCCTGCTTGCGCCGGTAGTCGCGGTGGTCACCACCATCGACCGCGAGCACCTCGACCAATACACTTCACTCGAAGATATTCAGGACGCCTTCATTCAATTTGTGAATCGCGTGCCATTTTACGGCGCGGCGATATTGTGTCTCGATGAGGTAAACGTGCAGGCCATCGTGCCGCACATCAAGCGACCCATCATTACCTATGGGACGTCCAGCCAGGCGGATCTGGTGATCGGCGACATTAAACTGGAAGGGTTGGCCAGCGAATTTCAGCTCACTTACAAAGGCGAAGCGCTCGGCAGCTTCCGCTTGCCGCACCCGCCAGGTATTCACAACGTACGCAACGCTGCCGCCGCCGCGGCCGTGGCTTTGTATCTCAGCGTGCCTGTCGAGCTGATCCGCGACGGCCTGGCAAAATTTTCCGGCGTTGGCCGGCGCTTCGATATCAAAGGCGTGGCCAACGACATCACCGTCATCGACGACTACGGCCATCACCCGGTGGAAATTCGCGCCACGCTGGAAGCTGCCAAAATTTGCAAGTTTGATCGCTTGCTGGTGCTTTTCCAGCCGCATCGATATTCGCGCACGCAGCATCTCTGGAATGAATTCTGCAGCGCATTCAATCTAGCCGACGTTCTGGTGCTCACCGACATTTATCCCGCCAGCGAAGCGCCCATCGACGGCATCACCAGCGAAGCGTTGGGGAATGCCATTCGCGAGGCCGGGCACAAACACGTGTTTTATTACCCGTCCATACAGGCCGGCATCGAGCGCCTGCTCGCCGAAGCCAGGCCCGGCGACGCCATCCTCACTATCGGCGCAGGCAGTGTCAGCCGCGCCAGCAACGAAATTCTCGCGTTACTGCGAGCGGAGCGTTCCGCGCAACATGCGTATTGAAGACAAAAAAGTCCTCGGTGCGCTGCGCGAGCTTGGTGTCGAGCTCAAAAGCGATGCTTCGCTCACGGTCATCACCTATCTGGGTATCGGCGGCACTACCGATCTTCTTCGGCTCACGCGCCACGAATCTATTCCCGAAGTGGTAAAACTTCTTGAATCCAACGGCGTCCCCTTTAAATTTCTCGGGGGCGGCTCGAATTTACTTGTGGCCGACAACGTGCGCCCCTGGGTGGTGATGCAACTGACGCAACCTGACCCCGACGTGGTCATCGAGGGCAACATCGCCACCGTGGATGCCGCAGCCGACCTTGGAAAGACCGTAACTCTATGCGCCAAGCACGATCTGGGCGGCATGGAAGGGCTCATCGGAGTTCCCGGCACCGTCGGAGGCGCGCTGCGGATGAATGCCGGTGCGTATGGAATCCAAATTGGGAACTATGTTCGGGAAGTAAAAGTGTATCGCGGCGGGGCGCGCATCATCGAAACTTTAAAGGGCGATCAAATTTCTTTCGAATACCGGCATACATCTTTTGCGCCCGATGATATGATGCTCGCGGTGAAGCTGGAACTTCCCTCCAAGCCATTCCGCGAAATTCTCCAAGGGATTCGTATCTGCAACGAAAAACGGCGCGCAAGCCAACCTCTTGGCCAGAAAAGCGCCGGCTGCATTTTCAAGAATCCTCCCGGAGCATCTGCAGGGCGCATGATCGATGAACTTGGATTGAAGGGCCTCTCGGTTGGCGACGCGCGGGTCAGCGACCGCCACGCAAATTTCTTCGTGAATGCTGGAAAAGCCAGCGCCAAGGACATGCTGGCGCTCATCGCTGACGTCCGCGAGCGGGTACACCAAGCCTACGGCTTCGAACTGGAGAACGAGGTGGTCGTATGGAACGCGTAAAGACCATCTCGCGAAATAAATCAGGCCTCGCTGAAGCCGATTCTTACCGCCCTGAATTGCTTACCGATGAAGAGCCGCGTTATCTGAGGCGTCAAAGGCCGGTGGAAATTCGGCGAAAGAAATTTGCGGGACGTGGCTGGTCTTTTTACCGCAAGGTGGCGATTTTGAGCGCGGCGGGAATTGCCAGCATCACCGTGGTTATCGAGGGTGTGCGCTTCCTGTTGTATTCGCCGCAGTTTGCTCTGGTAAAACCCGATCAGATCGATCTCACCGGCAACAAAATCGTTTCGCGCGAAGCGGTGCTCAAGCAATTTTTGCGCGACCGCAATCGCAGCGTGCTGCAAATCCCGCTGGACAAGCGCCGCAGCGAACTGGAGCAATTGCCCTGGGTTGAGTCTGCCAGCGTGCAGCGCATATTGCCGAATCGTATCCGGGTCGAGCTTTATGAGCGCACCCCAATCGCCTTTGCGCGGACCGGCAACGCGCTCTATTTAATCGATGCGCATGGCGTAATCCTGGATCGGCCCGAGGGCGAAGACTGGCATTTCCCCATCGTAAGCGGCGTCCCTGAAGAACTTCCCCGTGACCAACGCGAAAAGCGCATGCAGATGTATCAGGATTTCATGAAAGCCATCGAGCTGGTGCGCTCCGGCTCGTCCGATCAGGTCAGCGAGGTCGATCTCAGCAGTCCGCGAGATTTTCGCGCGGTAATGGTCGGGCTTGCGGGGCCTACCGATCCGCAGGCGGTCACCATTCATTTTGGCAACGGCGATTTTGCCGCCAAATACCGCATGCTGGTCGAAAATTTTTCGCAGTGGCAAGCCAATGCAGGCCATGTGCGGTCCATCGATTTGCAGTATTCTCGGCAAGTGATCTTGAACCCCGACTCCAGCGCGGGAGTTGCGGTCGCGAAAGCCAGGTAGTGCCGGCAGGAGCATAGCGGTGAGCAAGAAAGATAAATACATCGTAGGGCTGGATATCGGCAGCACAAAAACCTGCGTGCTGATCGCTGAAATCGACGAGGAGCAGGTAAACTTTCTCGCGTTGGGCGCCGCGGAATCCAAAGGCCTGCGCAAAGGTCTGATCGTTAATCTGGATTCCACGGTTAGTTCCATCCGGCGCGCCGTGGAAGAAGCTGAGAGCGTGGCCAACGTTCCGGTGGAGTCCGCGGTGATCGGCGTTGCCGGCAATCATGTGCGCGGGGTGAACAGCCGCGGCGGCATCACCTTGGGCACCCGCGCGCGCGATATCGAACGCGAAGATGTTCGTCGCGCGATTGACGCCGCTCGTAATATTTCACTTCCCGATGATCGCGAAGTGCTTCACGTTTTGCCGCACGAATTTCGAGTCGACGCGCAGAATGGCATCCGCGATGCGATTGGCATGGTCGGCCAGCGCCTGGAAGCCAACGTTCACGTGGTCACTTCTTCCGTGGCCGCCACGCAGAACCTCGTTACTGCCGCGAATAAAGCGGGCATCCTCATCAGCGACACGGTGCTCGAACCGCTGGCCTCCGCGGAATCGTGTTTGACCCAGGATGAACGGGACCTGGGCTGCTGCCTGCTCGATATCGGCGGTGGTACTACCGAATTGATTGTTTACGGCGGCGGAGTCGTTCGCCACACCAGCGCTGTACCCATCGGCGGCGACCATTTCACCAACGATCTGGCGGTGGGTTTGCGCACCCCGATTCCCGAGGCGGAAAAAATCAAACGCCGCAACGGTTGCGCCACCTCAGAACTTCTGCGCCAGGACGGCGCCATTGAAATTGCCAGCGTGGGGGACCGGCCGCCGCGAACTATTTTTGCGCGCGCTCTTACAGACATCATCGAGCCGCGTGCCATGGAATTACTGGCCATGATTCGCGACGATCTGCGCCGCGCGGGCCTGGAAACGCAAATTCCCGCCGGATTTGTTTTGTGTGGTGGCGGCGCGCGCCTCTACGGTTTCGATGAGCTCATCGAGCAGTCGCTGCACCTTCCGGTGCGCATTGCGGAGCCCAAGGGTTTGGCTGGTCTGCCGGAGCAGGTAGCGCAGCCGGAATATGCAACCGTAATTGGTCTGGTGATGTACGGCGCGAAAGCGCGGCGCAACACGCCGCAGCGCGCCGGAAATTTAGTATCTAAATTAAAAGCTATGTTTGCCGGAGCCTCGTGACCCTGCCTGAACGCAGCGCGGTAAATGTAGAGAATGTCGAGGGGAAAGCATGCCAATAAGGGAAGCGGGAATCCGGATGAGCTTTAGCGAGGAGCTTCAGCCGGCGAAGATCAAGGTGATCGGAGTGGGTGGCGGCGGGTGCAACGCCGTTAATCGCATGATCCGCGCCAAAGTGGAAGGCGTCGAATTCATTACCGCAAATACTGACCTGCAGGCACTGAAGCTTTCGCAAGCTCCGGTGAAGCTGCAGCTCGGCGCGAAGTTGACCAAGGGGCTCGGCGCAGGCGCCAATCCCGAGGTGGGCCGCAAAGCCGCGCTGGAAGACACGGAGAAAATTATCGAGGCTCTCGAAGGCGCCGACATGATTTTCATCACCTCCGGTCTCGGCGGAGGCACTGGCAGTGGCGCAGCGCCAGTGGTAGCTTCGCTCGCCAGCGAATTGGGCGCGTTAAGCGTGGCCGTGGTTACCAAGCCGTTCGCTTTTGAAGGCCGCCGCAGAATGCTGCAGGCCGAGCAGGCTTTGGAGGAATTGATTGGCGCGGTAGATACCGTCATCGTGATTCCCAACGAGCGCTTGATGGAAACCGTCGAGCGCGGCACCAGCTTTTTCGATGCGTTTCGAATTGCTGACGACATTTTGCGCCAGGCGGTGCAGGGGATTTCCGACATCATTACCGTGCCCGGTATTATCAATCGCGATTTTGCTGACGTGAAAGCCATAATGTCCGGCCAGGGTTACGCGGTGATGGGCACCGCGGTCGCTACCGGCACGAACCGAGCGGTGGACGCCGCCAATCGCGCCATCGCCAGCCCGCTGCTGGAAGATAATTCCATTCAGGGTGCGCAGGGCATTCTTATCAATATCAGCGGCAGCTCCAGCCTCACGCTGCATGAAGTGCACGAAGCTTCCAGCGTCATTCAAAAAGCGGCGCACGAAAATGCCAATATTATTTTTGGCGCGGTGCAGGATGACGCCATGAAAGACACCATCAAAATCACGGTGATCGCCGCGGGCTTCAAGGACGCCAACAAAAAGCACACCCATCAGAAGCCGTCTTACCTGGCAAAAACCTGGAAGGCCGGACCTGAAGTGCAGGAAGTGCAAATCGCCAAGCAGGTACAGGACGAACCGCCACCACCGCCGCCGTCACCGGCTCCGGTCGTGCATCACGCTCAGGTGCAGCAGCCGGTTCGCGAAGTGCACCAGGACATGGATGATCTGGACGTGCCGACGTTCCTGCGTCGGCAAGCGCAAAAAGCCTGACCGGTTCACAAGCATTCAGCCAGTTTTTTAATTTCGAAAAGGGGCGGTTATTGCGCTCCTTTTTTCTTTGCACCAGACACCGGAGATTTATTCAGGATTGATGGTCAAGAGCAATTTGACCATGGCGCGAACTTCTTTTTCGAACTGCACGTAATCTGCTTGCTCGTGATTAAACACGCTGCTTAAGCCGGAATGAAACTCCCGCGCGCGCGTTGCGGCCGCAAGCTGCAAAATATTCGCGGCATTGATTCCGGCTGCGGGAACAATCGTGACGCGGTCGCCTGCCGCCGAGACTAACATTTTTATATTGTCGGCGCCTTCGTGAGCGGTGGCTGCTCCGCCCGACGTGAGAATGCGAGCAGCGCCCGACCGCACGACATCTTCAAGTGCTTGCGTCAAATCCGCGCAGGCGTCAAAAGCCCGGTGAAATGTCACCGGTAGCGGTTGAGCAAGCTCAAGCAGTTCACGGGTGCGATCGATATCGACGGTGCGATCGGGTTTCAAAATACCGAGGACCAGTCCGCTGGCGCCTGCCTCCCTGTTCTCTTTAATGCTTTTCTTCATCTGCGCAAATTCTGCCGATGAATAAACAAAGTCACCGGCACGAGGGCGAATCATCACAAAAATGGGGATTTGAATTTTTTGCCGAACCGCACGAAGTAGCGATGTTTGGGACGTTAGGCCACCAACGGAAAGATCAGCGCAAAGCTCGATACGGTCGGCGCCGCCGCGCTCGGCAGCCGCACCGGCTTCAATGGATTCAACGGAAATCTCCAGCAGAATTTTGTTTGTCACTGACCGTGCAGAACATCATAACGCGCGATCACAACGCTCGGTGCTGAGCAAATGCGCCTGAGGCGAAGAATAACGTGGGTGGTGGAGTGGGGCTCTACACCGATTACTTTAACGGATGAACTTATAATGCGAAGTTAACATTAACAATTTTTTAGCTTTGGGATTGAAATTTATATCCAACCGAGGGACGCAAATGCGGTGATGGAGGCGCACCCCAATGCCACGCCGAGCACCACGCCGGCAAGCACGTCGCTGAGGAAATGCATGCCCAGCACGATGCGCGAGAAACCAATGCTGATCGCTAAAAAGAAAAGCGTGCCCTCCAGCGCCGGATAAAAATAACTGAGCACCAGCGCGATGGAAAACGCGGTCATGGTGTGCCCCGAAGGAAACGAGAATCTATCCGGTGGCAAAACTTTTGACCAGCAGTGGGGCTCAAATTGACAAGGACGCATGCGATGACTCAGGTGTTTGAGCGCCTTGAAAATCAGCACACCGACAAGGCCCGCCGAACCCGCCGCGCCGATCGCGGCAAGCCGTTGCGGTCCGCCCCACGCCAGCAGCATAATTCCCAGTCCGTACCACAGCCAGCCGTCGCCGAGGCGGGTGGAGAGAATCATCCAGATGCGGAACCACCGCGGCGCACGCCAGCGGTTCATCTGCCGCATGACCCGGTGGTCGCGGTTTTCGATGAACCCCCACAGCATGCGCGTTACAGTCACGGCCTTACCTCATGCTGAAGTGCCTAACGAGGGCCCCAGAGACGATGCTAACGGAATGCCAAATGAAAAATGTTCTGGTATCAAATCGTTCGCACGCGGCGCGATGTCCCACAAATGTTGGGTGCGTTTTTCCGACCCTTCCAGAATGGCCGACCATTTGCGGCAGAAGCGAACCTCATTCAACCAGTGTCCAGCGGTGAAAAACGGCACGAGCACAGCCAGAGGGGAAATCGCCAGTGTCCACGGCTTATCGTGCAACAGGGAATTGACGATGCTAAACACGTCGGCGGTGAGCTTCGCGTAGCCACCGTGCACACCGTGTATCCTGCCACGTCCTTGCATAAGTCCCGCGAAAAATTCGTCCACGGTACGCGCGCCGGGCACCTCCGTATGCGTCAGCCCAACTCCTGCAATGGCGTGGGAGTCGCTGCCGGCTATGGCCACCTTTCCAAAACGTGCCGCGAGGTTGGCGGCATCAACGTTGGCTTTCCGGCACATCTGCCCATTACGCGCTTCTAGCGCCGGAACGTAAGACGCGAACCAGTCGAAATCGCGCTGGTCGCGCCGTCCCGTCAAGCCGGAGAAAACGTGGTTCACGCTGAAGAAAAGCTTCCGCTCGGTGAGATACATCACCAGCGCGATAAAGTCATTGCGGCGCCGCTGAATTTCCACATGGTCCCGCTCACGAATGTCGTAGACCCCGACATGCACTTCTGTGCCCGTTGGCATCCGCACGGTAACCTCTTCACTGAGAAAAAAATCCGCGTATTTACGCAGGACTTCCGCGGCGTCGATGGAGTCATGGTCCGTGACGGTTACAATGGCCATGCCCAGTTTTTTGAGGCGTTTATAAACCTCAGCGGCGTCGTTGTAGGATTCGCGGCAAATGCGGTTCAAAACCGGGGTACTGCACATCCCGGAAGCGACAGAGTGAACGTGTAGGTCGCAGCGCATACGAGTATGATTTCGCAACGATATGAACAGCCTGTGAAGAGAGAACGAATTGTGTGTGAATGTTGCCGTATAACTAATTGAACACAAAAGGCTTACGTTTTTATCCACATGGCATGGCACGCGCTCCCTGCGAATGCCAAAAGTTCGTGCAACAATGTAGGCATGAAACTGGCGAACTTCGCTAGATGACTGCGCAAGCGCGCAAAATTCACATCGTTTTTCATGATGCCGGCGGGGGCCATCGTAACGCCGCGTCTTCCTTAAAATCCATCATCGAGCAACAAAATCGTCCCTGGCAAGTAGAGTTGGTGCAATTCCAGGAGCTGACCGACCGCTTGGACGTCTTGCGGCGCTTGACCGGCATTCGCATTCAGGAGCAGTACAACACCCTGTTGCGCAACGGCTGGACGCTGGGAGCCACCAGTTTGTTGCGGGTTTTGCAAACCATCATTCGCATCCTGCACCGGCCCGCAGTACGGCTACTGACAAAATATTTTCGCGAGCATCCCGCTGATTTGCTGGTGTCCGTGATTCCGCATTTCAATCGTCAGTTGCACGAAAGCTGGAATGCCGCCTGTCCCGGCAAACCATTCGCCACGCTGATTACGGATCTGGCGGATTTTCCGCCGCGCTTCTGGATAGAGCCCATCCCCGATCAATACATCATCGCCGGAACGGAAAAAGCCGCTGAACAGGCGCGCGCGATAGGCCACGACGAGCAGCATATCTTCAAGACCTCTGGAATGATCGTGCGCCCGGAGTTTTACGTGCGGGAAACTGTCGACGCGCGCGAATTGCGAAAGCAAATGGGGCTGCGCGAGGACTTGCCAGTCGCCATCGTCCTATTTGGAGGATATGGGTCCGGAGTCATGCATCAAATCGCGCAGCGTCTAGATCGCGCCGACGTTGCGGTGCAGCTTATCTTGATTTGCGGGCGCAATGAAAAGTTGGCGGCAAAATTTCGTGCCGAAAGCTGGAAATTCCCGGTGCATGTTGTGGGCTTTACCAAGGAAGTGCACCGCTTGATGTGTGCGGCGGATTTTATGATCGGCAAGCCAGGACCCGGAAGCATCGCGGAAGCCATGGTGCGACACTTACCGGTGTTGATCGAACGCAATGCCTGGACGCTCCCGCAGGAACGCTACAACGCCGAATGGATCAAGGAAAAAGAAGTGGGTCTCGTGCTCGACAATTTTCGCAGCGTGGCCGACGGGGTAAAGAAAATTGTCGAACCCGGGACGCTGGCGCGTTTAAAAGATAACGTGCGGGCACTCAACAACCGTGCGCTGTTTGAAATCCCGGAAATACTCGCAGGACTGATGCAGGAACGAGAGCATCAGAAAGATCTTCAGTCAGTTCTCACTCAACAAATTTGATTCACAAGTTCTGTTAATTAGTGAAGCCGGAATTCGCGTCGCACCCAGACGGCATTTCGCTATCGAAGTTGCGCATGTTCGGCGTGGTCGGGATGCCGTAGGTGTGGACCGGCATGCGATTTATCGGGCTGAGGCTGGAAGTGCGGTTTTATACAAGAGGTCGCGAGCCATCGAGCGCTAACGCTCTTTTTCGCGTCGCACAATTTGATGCAACCGCGGCGCGCCATGGCCTCATGGCAATGACAGTAACACCCCGGGGCGGGAATGGTTTGCAAGCGCGCCGGTACATCGCCATAGAGAGAGATGACCGGCATCAGAGTAAGAACGATCACCGCAGGCAAGCGAACATAGAAGACGCGGTGGGTAATGACGGATAGAAACAACGTGTTCATGCTTCATGTTGTTCGGATGCCGAAGAAAAACCCATAGCTCCAGGCGTCACGAAAAATCATTACTACGGTCCTAGGACCGGGTTAAGACGCGGGGATGACTGGCGGTGGCAGGGGAGCGATTCCCGATTCAGTTCGGGCCGTTCCGAATTGGGTTGTGCCCTCGCTTTTGGAACCAAAACGCATTTGGGGTACAAACGCAACACGCACATAAGAATGGTCTTAACTTTACACGGGGCACCGTAAACGATAGCCGCCCTATTGCACTAGCAGGGTATGCGGTGAGTGAGGGGGAAGGGGCTTGCTCGCCATTTTTTGCAAATCGTTCCCGCCTGCCTCTGAGAGGGAAGCTAGGATGGATGACCCCACGCGCCGGTGTGAAAACGACACTGGCAATGGAACGCGCCTTCTCGGGGTTCCCGGTCCCAAGCGGGAACCCCACTTTTTTGGGCTGATGTGAGGCCGAACCACCGGTGTGAAACTTAGTTTAGAAACCATCAAGAAGGACTTAGTTTTGCACGACGTGGAGCTTGACGCCAGTGAGCTAATTTACCGTCATGTCTGAATACCGCAAGGGAATCACACACTGATGCGTCGAATCAAGATTGTGGGCAAAATAGCAAAATGCGAAGCGGCTGGCCATCCAGTCCATTTAACAAGCGCAGCAGCTTCCCCCGAAGGAATGCGCCTGACCGCTCCCCACCCCCGCCAGCCATCTCGACCCACGCCAGCGGAAAATTAGTTCATTTGCCGGACGCCTTGGTTTTCCAGAATTCCTTGATCGAATCGCCGAACCCAGGATCGTCGGCCAAGTGATTCAGGCAGTCAATCAAAGTATTTCTTGCAAGCAAAATTCCCGCCCGCTTTGCTTCCTCGACATCGTAGAACTTCCGCTCAATTTCCGCCGTGCCGAAACGTACTTTCCAACTGTCAAGCGAGGACAAAGTAACGGAAATTCCGAGGCCGCAGGGAACTCTCCAACTAAGCCTCTGCTGTAGGTCCTCCAAATTACGCTCACACGTCCGTCTCTGGGGTTTGAATTTGGGGACAATCGTGTAACCCTCCACAGAGCGTAACGATCCTGTAAGGCTCATTAGGCCGTCAATAGTACTGAGTGTGTACGATATTGAACACTGAAGGTCGCTAAACTATCGCGCTAGAGATAGTAAGACTAGGGAGCTAAGTAAGATAGCAGACCTGCGCTGCAACATTTGTGTTTAGTTCGAGCCAATTCCTTGGTCGGTATGCCCGATATGCCTAATCGACTAAATGTACTGGAAAAGACTGTGATTTCTGATGAAGGGAGTGGAATGAATGACCCACGCGTGGACCCAAAAACAACACAACAATGTAACATGCCTTCTCCTGACTCCCGGTCCCAACCGGAAGCGCCCGCTTTTGGAGGCTGACTTGAGGCCGGACCATCCAAGTGAATCGTAGTTTCCTATCCTAGCAATCAGAAAAATCGATCGTAGCCTCGTGGCTGGTCAGCCCTAGTGTGAAGGCGCGAGAAACTCCGGCGGCAATGGCGACTGAGTTGATTCGTCCGCCCAGTAGATGGTCATAACCCACCAACGAGTGCCATCGAAGAATAGCTGGAAGCTGTTGATCCCCCGCGCAAACGGTACCGGATCCTTAGGATCGTGCCGTGATTCATAGGTGCTGAAAGCCTGCATAAGGCTGCCCCAGCGTTCGGTGCGCCGCGCAATCTCACGTTCATAGAAACCGTTCTTCTTAAAATAATTTCCCGCACGCTCGACAAAGTCGTCGGGAGTCAGGATGGCGGCGTGAAGTCCGCCTTCCTTTTTTGCCTCCGTTCTTATCAATCGCGCGCCCGGATAGAACAAGGAACGCATGCGATCCCAATCCCGCTCCAGGCCTGCGGGGCCAGAAATGACGTCGTAGGTTGCGGCCAGGATAGCGTCCGGGGAAGCAACATCCGACAGTTTGGCATGCGGTGGTGTTCTTGAGGACTGCTGCGCGGGGGGAATAGGCTTGGACTGATTTTGCGCGAGGAGCGGATCGATGGGCATATTTACCAGGAGCAATACGAGAAATGCCAGCGTCGTTCGAGCCATTCGGTTTCTCAACTGCCGCTTCACGCGGGAATTATTTCGGCACCGGATTGCGGGACGATGCGGGTAATCGCGATATTCGCTCCGGCCAGCGCGTGCACCACCTGACTTTGACGCAAGCGGGAAGCATCGTACTCGAAGGTGATCAGGTGATGCGCTTCATCATGGCGGAAACGCCGCAGGCCGTAGGTGTTGGCGAACTCACCCAGGTCGCTTAGTTGCTTGGCGGTCAGTGGGGCTTGCAGCTCAAAGGTAATCTCGACGAGTGTCATAGGTGGAATTATAGCAGCGAGTGCAAATTAGATCGCTGACAGCCACAATTACTCCGTCATATTCAATAACAAATATTCTACTAACTGGAGTTATCCATGATCGCTGCGGTGGTTAACGCAATGGGAGCGCGATTCATCTAACATAGAGTTATGACGGATGCTGCGGATTCTTCAAATTTTAAAAATGTGGGCTTGCCTATTCTGGGCGCCGGGGCGCGCGAGAAGGATCCTGTTTGTGGCATGACTGTGGATCCGGGCAAGGCGGCTGCGAAACAGGAGTTTCGAGGAAACACTTATTATTTTTGCTCCAAGCGTTGTGCGGAAAGATTCGCGAAGGAGCCGGAGAAATTTTTGGCGACTCCCGGAACTTCCGGGATGGAGCCCGCACCCACCGGCCACACCGCGAATGGTATTGCTGCCGTTCATCGAGCGCCTGCTTCCCAAGGTGTGCCGAGCGCAAAAATACCAGTCGCTTTGCGGACTGGCACTGAAACTCCCCAAGCTGTCGCCGCGAAGTCCGCGCAGTACACCTGTCCGATGCATCCAGAGATTTTGCAGATAGGGCCGGGCTCGTGCCCGATTTGTGGCATGGCGCTGTAGCCCATCGAAATCTCGGCCACAGTGGAAGCCGATCCCGAATACGACAGCATGTCTCGCCGGTTGTGGGTCAGCGCGGCTCTTTCAATCCCGCTGCTGGTGATTGCCATGGTTGGAGAGCGGTTGCCGCTGCCGTTCGCCGCCGCGCGCAATTGGATCGAATTAGCGTTGGCGACGCCGGTGGTCTTGTGGGGAGGCTGGCCTTTTTTTGAGCGCTTTTGGATGTCACTCATAAACCGCAGTCCGAATATGTTCACGCTGATCGGGCTAGGAACCGGCGCGGCCTATCTGGATAGCCTGGCAGCTACAATTCTGCCGCAAATTTTCCCAACGTCGTTTCGCGAAGCCAGCGGCGCGCCTCCGGTTTATTTTGAAGCGGCGGCGGTAATTACCACGCTGGTGCTGCTGGGGCAGGTGCTGGAATTGCGTGCGCGGCAAAAAACGAGCGGCGCGATTCGTGCTTTACTGCACCTGGCTCCGCAGCAAGCCCATTTGATTGCAGTTGATGGCACTGAGCGGGACGTCACCTTAAATGAAGTACAGCGAGGCGACCGCTTAAGAGTGCTTCCGGGCGAGCGCGTGCCTACTGATGGCGTGATTCTCGACGGCCAAAGCGCCATCGATGAGAGCATGTTAACGGGCGAACCCATCCCAGCAGAGAAATCTTCGGGAGACCCGGTGACCGGCGGCTCGCTGAACACCAGCGGCAGCTTCGTGATGGAAGCGCAGCGGGTGGGTATCGAAACGATGCTGGCTCAGATTGTGAAGCTGGTCAGCGAAGCGCAACGCAGCCGCGCTCCTATGCAGCGCCTGGCGGATAAGGTGGCCGGCTATTTCGTGCCGGCGGTGATCGCCGCTGCGGTGTTGGCATTTATTGCTTGGGCGATCTTCGGGCCGCAGCCGCGATTCGCGCACGCACTGGTCAGCGCCATCGCGGTCGTAATCATTGCCTGCCCTTGCGCGCTGGGATTGGCTACGCCGATGTCTATCATGGTAGCTGTTGGGCGCGGAGCGCGCGCAGGGGTGCTGATACGAAGCGCGGAAGCCCTTGAGACCCTGGCCAAGGTCGATACGCTAGTGATCGATAAGACTGGCACGCTTACAGAAGGGAAGCCTCAAGTTACCACGGTGGAGATAGCACTGGGCAGTGCCTATTCGAAGGATGCGCTGCTATCGCTGGCCGCCAGTCTGGAGCGTTCCAGCGAGCATCCTCTGGCTCGCGCCGTGGTGCGGGCTGCCGCTGAAAAAAGTGTACCGCTGGCGGAGGCTGGCAATTTTTTGGCCACGCCAGGGGGCGGAATCGAAGGGGAAGTACTGAATAAGCGAATCATTGTGGGGACAGAAAGATTTTTGCGCGCGCGCGGAGTGGAGTTTTCCGCCGCCGCGTTTTCCCACATACGGAAAACGACACAGAACCATGAGGCCGCCACTGCCGTTTACATCGGGATCAATGGACGAACAGAGGGCGTATTTTTACTGACCGATCGGATTAAGTCCTCGGCTGTCGAAGCGCTAAAGCAACTACGCGCCGAAGGACTGCGCATCGTGATGCTAACTGGCGACCGGAGAGAGGCGGCCATAAATGTTGCGGGGCAATTGGGGATCACGCAAGTCGAAGCGGGAGTCCAACCGCAACAAAAGGGCGACATTGTAAGACGCTTGCGTGAAGGGGGGCGCATCGTGGCCATGGCCGGCGACGGAATCAATGACGCGCCGGCGCTGGCCGCCGCTCACGTTGGGATCGCCATGGGCACGGGTACTGACATCGCTATGGATACCGCGGGGATTACCCTAGTGAAGGGCGATCTGCGAGGCATCGTTCGGGCGCGTCGCTTGAGCCGCGCGACTATAGGAAACATCAAGCAGAATTTGGCTTTTGCTTTCCTGTACAACGCCTTGGGAGTGCCGATTGCCGCGGGTGTTTTTTATCCAGTGTTCGGCTGGTTGCTGAGTCCCATGCTGGCCAGCGCGGCGATGAGCTTCAGCTCCGTCTCGGTAATAGCGAATGCATTGCGGTTGCGGAAGGCTTCGCTATAATCGCACCCAAGCACCCACCACTTTCAAGACGCCAGACGTTTCAGTGTTCGATTCCGCCGCCTACCGTCCCAATATCGCCCCTCCATCAGTCGACGCAAATCCGTTCTTCAACGCAAAAGCATATAAGCGCATGACTTAGACCGAACCAGGGCGGGAAGAGCGCTTGCATTGTTTCTGGTACTTGTAGTGTGTCAGAGGGAGGCTCAGCCCAATGCGAAATTTCTGGCAAGACATACGCTATGCGCTCCGAACACTGCGTAGCGCTCCAGCATTCACAATCATCGCCGTGGTGGCCCTGGGCCTGGGTATGGCTGTCAACACCACCATCTTCAGCGTAATCAATGGCATGTTGCTCCGGCCAGTGCCCGTGCCGCACCCCGAACAACTTACCGTTCTGGCTATGAAGCAACCAGGCATGTCCGATTTTCAGAGTTTTTCCTACCCCGACTATCAAGACATCAGCCGGCAAACAAATACGTTTAGCGATGTCCTTGCGTATCACGTCACGCTCGCAGCCCTGTCGGCCGACCGCAAAGTAGATCAGGCTATCCTGACGCGCGTTTCCGGAAATTATTTCTCGGCGCTGGGCATACATGCAGCATCCGGACGTTTGATTTTGCCCAGCGAATCGCAAACACCCGGCGCAGATCCGATCCTGGTGCTCGGGTATTCCTACTGGAAAAAACGATTCGCCGGTGATAACCAGGTCGTCGGTAAGCACGTAGAAATAAATGGTCACCCCGTCACCGTTGTCGGTATAGCGCCGCAAGGGTTTCACGGCCTCTACGCCATCCTTGATTCGGATGGTTACGTTCCCTTGAGCGCAGCCATCGGTTCAAAGGGAATGGAAGAAAGGTCTGCCGAACAGTTGTGGACGCAGCGAGGCGACCACAGCTTGTCGTTGCTGGGAAGACTGAAGAGCGGGGTCAGTATTAAACAGGCGCAGGCGTCTTTAACTGTCGCCGCACAACAACTCGCCGAGCAATATCCGGCCACCGACAAGGGCATGACCATCTCAGCATTCCCCGAGAAGTTGGCGCGGCCGGAGCCCGATCCCGACAATACTCTGCCCAAGATAGCAACGGCGTTTACGATCCTGGCTGCTTTGGTGCTGCTGGTAGCATGTTTCAATATTGCGAACGTATTGTTGGTACGCGCCACGGTGCGCCAGCGGGAGATGGGCATCCGCGCGGCATTGGGTGCGGGGCGCTGGAGGCTGGTGCGCCAACATTTGACGGAGAGCTTGCTGTTGGCATTTTTGGGTGGTGGCGCGGGCTTGCTGCTGGCAACTTGGGCGGCCGGATTTTTAAGCGCGCTGCCTCTGGGAACGACGCTGCCAATTACCTTCAATTTTGAGCCGGACGTGCGCGTCTATGTCTATGCTCTTGCCAGCGTGCTGGTCACGGCGGTGGTAGTGGGACTGATTCCCGCTTTGCGGGTGGCGCGCTATGACGTCAATTCCGTGCTGCGCGAGGGTGGCCGCTCTTCCTCGGAGGGCCGGAAGCGGCACATCGCCAGAAATGCGCTGGTGGTCGCGCAGCTCGCGGGCTCCTTGCTGCTTCTGATTGTTGCCGGGCTTTTCGTGCGCAGTCTGGACAAAGCGCAGCAATTGTACTTAGGCTTCAATCCCGATCACGTGCTTAATTTCTCGCTGGATGTTCAGCAAGTGGGCTACGACCAAACGCGGGGCCAGGAATTTTATCGCCAAGTTGATGAGCGCATTCGCGCAATTCCCGGGGTCGTCTCGGTAGCGCAGGCCTTCGTAGTCCCGATGGGGGTCGTTAGCGCGGATGGTGCGGTGACGGTGGAAGGGCGTGCTGTCGAGCCGGGTGAGCACGTTCCGACCGTCATGTATAACGATGTCACACCAAGTTATTTCGATACCTTGCGGATCCCGCTAGTACACGGCCGGCCGTTCACCGATGCCGATAATGAAAAAGCGCCGCCGGTGGCGTTCATAAATCAGACCATGGCCAGACAATTCTGGTCGACCGACAATCCAGTAGGAAAGCGTTTCAGTATTAAAGGCCCTACCGGACCGTTTATTGAAGTGGTGGGTGTAGTCCAGGATGGTAAGTATAAAAATGTGGTTGAGGAACCCACGCCATTTTTCTATTTGCCGCTAGGCCAGGCTTACGTCGATTTTCGCACCGTTCACGTGCGAACTTCGTTGCCGCCGGAAAGATTACAGCGCGATATTGAAGCCAACATCCACGCGCTTGCTCCGGATATTGCCGTGAAAGAAATGCAAACGATGCTGCACTCACTACAGGGACTTAACGGATTTTTCTTTTTTCGCTTCGGTGCGCAATTAACGTCCACCATGGGACTGTTGGGTCTGATTTTGGCTGTGGTGGGAGTTTATAGCGTGGTGTCATATGCCGCGGTGCAGCGTACCCATGAGATTGGGATTCGCATGGCGTTGGGCGCCGCGCCGCAAGATATTCTGCGGATGGTCCTGCGGCAAAGTGTGGTTATCGTTGCGGTGGGCTTGGCAGTGGGCTTGGCCGCGGCGTTTGCCGGAACGCGCGCGATCGCCAGCTTCATCGTGGGAGTCCGCCCCACGGACGCGACCACTTTCGTGACGGTGGTAGTGCTGCTGGCGGTCATCGCTTTGATAGCCTGTTGGATACCTGCGCGGCGTGCCACGCGGGTCAGTCCCTTGGTAGCGTTGCGCTACGAATAAGCTTTCTGCTGCACGATTAAACTGATCCTCGATTGTGGCCACGCCGCCATTAATGAGCAAGTCCTTCCTACTATGACCGTAGTGGCCTGTCCAAATAGTGGGCAAATCGTCTAACACCTCGGTAGGTGGAACTTTTTGGGGTGAAGTGCGTACTGATATACAGGTGGCGGGTGCCAGTCAGAGTGCGAGGGGTTTTCATGTCCATGAATGGGAATAGCTTAACCAACGGGAAAAACGGCAAGAAGCGCCGCCGCCGGATTATCTGGGTGGTGGCGATTCTAGTGGTGCTGGGTGCCGGCGGATATGGAGTTATGGCGGCGCTCAGGCCAAGCCATGAGATCGATCCTTCCAAACTTGCGACCGTCGAACGCGGCGACCTGGCCCGGGTGGTGGTAGCTACGGGAAAAATTCAGCCGTTGTCGAAGGCGGAAATTAAATCCAAAGCCAGCGGCATCGTGAAAAAAATTTACGTCGATTACGGCGACCGAGTGAAGACCGGGCAAATTTTGGCGGAATTGGACAAAATTCAGCTGGAAGCTGCGGAACGCGCGGCCAAAGCAAATTTGCAGGCCGCCGAAGCGGCGCGCAATTCCTCGATGGCGGCATTGGAGCGCAATAAAGTGGACGCCGAGGGCCCGGACGTGCCGTTCCTGAAACTTACTCAGGAGCGCGCGGAACACGAATTCAGAGAAGGGGTGGTATCGAAGTCGGTCGTGGAGGATTCAGAAAAAAATTATCGCATGGCGTTGAATAAGCAAGCCAGCGCGCAGGCGGCGCTGGCTGTAGCGCATGCCGACATCGCCAAGGCCGAAGCGGAAGTGGCGCAATCGCGCGCGGCGCTGGATAACGCCGAAGAAGACCTGCGCAACTCCACGATTGTGAGCCCCATTGATGGACTGGTTCTTTCGCGCGACGTGAACGTGGGCGACGCGGTGAGCTCAATTTTAATTTTGGGTTCGCAAGCTACCCCAATCATGACCTTGGGTGATGTCAGTGAAGTGTACGTGCAGGGCAAAGTGGATGAAGCGGACATCGGCAAGGTCTATCTGAATCAACCTGCACGGATCGTGGTCGAGTCTTTCAAAGACAAAAAATTCAACGGCAAGGTGACCAAAATTTCTCCGCTAGGCAAAGAGAAAGATAACGTCACCACTTTTGAGGTGCGCGTCTCCATTCAGAATTCCACGCTCGAACTGAAAGCCAATATGAGCGCCAATGCCGAAATCATGCTGGAAGAGAAAAAGAACGTGCTCATGGTTCCCGAAGCCGCCCTGATTTATGACAAAGAGCGCAAAGCACAGGCGGAAATCCCCGACGCCAAAGGCGAAAACGGCAAGAAAAAAGTAAGCGTGGAATTGGGAATTTCCAACGGTGTAAAAACGGAAATCCTTGAAGGGCTAAATGAAAAGCAACAGGTGATTCTGCAGTAGCGATGAAAAAAGGCGGCCCGCTTTGTCATTCCAGGATTTGCTGAAGGATACGCTCAGCACGCTGTGGGCGCACAAACGAAGAACCATGCTGACCATGTTCGGCATCGCCTGGGGAATTATCTCCATAACCGTGATGGTGGCCGCCGGCGAAGGGCTCGGCAAGGGGATCCAGGCAAACCAGGAAACGTTTGGGAAAGACGTGATGATCGTCTTTGCCGGGCGCACCAGCATGCAAGCAGGTGGGACGCGTTCCGGCCGCGCGGTGCACTGGGGCGAAGAGGACTACGTGCAGGTGGCTGCGGAATCGCCGGCTTGCAAATACGTGATGCCGGAGCTGGGCAATGATGTGCAGGTGCACAGCTCGTATAACAGCGGCAGCATTAAAACCGTTGGATCGATGCCGGAATTCACGGAAATTCGCAGCATCGCCGTGGCGCAAGGGCGCTTCTACAATCACGAAGACAATTCCGAAGCGCGCAACGTAGCTTTTCTGGGTAGTGACACTAAAAAACAACTTTTTTCAGATCACGAAGCGGTCGGCCAGCAAGTGTGGATGAACGAGATTCCTTACGCTGTAATCGGTGTAATGAAATCCAAGGACCAAAACTCCAGCTACGACGGCATGGACACCCGCAAAATTTTCATTCCCTACAACACTATGCGTCGCGATTTTCCCAACAAGCCTCCGGCCGTGGAGCACACCGTTGACCGCCTGCTGGTCGCGCCTAAATCGCTTATGACTCATCCGGATTGCATACGGCAACTTCGCCGTTCGTTAGGACGTATACACAATTTTGATCCCCGCGACAAAGAAGCCGCCGGAATCTGGGACACCGTAAAAAATGCGGAAGCCAACCGCATGATTATCGTGGGTATGGAATTATTCATGGGCGCGGTGGGAATTGCCACCCTGTTTCTAGGAGGGCTCGGCGTTATGAACGTGATGCTCGTGTCTGTGCGCGAACGCACCCGGGAAATTGGCGTGCGCATGGCGTTGGGGGCGACTCGCAGATCGATACTGCGGCAATTTTTCATGGAAACGGTAATTGTGGTGGCATTGAGCGGCGGAATCGGACTCCTAGTTTCCTATGGATTTTGCGCGCTCGTTAATTTGCTCCCGATGCCGCCATTTTTCGCCGGGCTGCTGGCCAGTTGGAAGCTTGGAGCGCTCTCAGTGAGCTTGCTCGGCCTGATCTCCATTTTATCCGCGCTATATCCAGCGAATCGCGCCGCCTCCGTCGATCCCATCGAAGCGCTGCGGTTTGAGGCGGGCGGCTAATTATGTTCCTCGAAATATTTCGCGAAGCGTGGGCCGCACTGGGACGCAACCCGGTGCGCAGCCTGCTAACCATGACCGGAATTTCCTGGGGCATCGTGGCGGTGACGCTGCTGCTAAGTTACGGCTCAGGATTTCGCAATGTGTTGATGTACACTTTTGAAGTCTTCGGCAAAGGCGCCGTGGTTTGCTGGCCGGGCACTACCAGTGAGCAAGCCGGCGGTGAGCGCGCCGGCAAAGCGGTGCGCTTCGAACAAGAAGACGCCGATTGGGTGAAAGCGCAATCCCCGCTGGTAAAGCGCGTCACTCTCGAAACCGTGAAGTTCAAAGGCATTTCGCACGAGGAGCGCTTGTCGGATACCGCGATTCGCGGCGTTTATCCCGAATATGGCGACATGCGCAACGAGGTGCCGCTCGAAGGGCGATGGATTTCGCAGGAAGACGTCGCCGAGCGCAGGCGCGTAGCCTTCCTCGGCGCGATTTTGCGCAAAAAACTCTTCAGCGGGACGCCCGCAATTGGCGAAGCGGTGCGCATTAACGGCGTGAAATTCACCGTCATCGGCACGATGGACACAAAATTTTCCGACAGCAATTATTTTACCAGCGACGATGAGTCCGCCTTCATTCCATACACCGCGGCGTCGGACTTGTGGGATGCGCGTTATGCCAGCGTCATGTTATTTGAGCCCGTAGCCCCGAATTTTGAAGCCGATGCCATGCAGCAGGTCCGTGCCGCGGTGGCCAGCCGTCAACACTTTTCCGCGGCGGACAAACGTGCCATTCAAATGTTTGGGCGCATGGAATTCAAACCCATCTACGACGGCATCACGCTTGGCATTCAGGCTTTGCTGTTTTTTGTGGGGGCATTGACGCTGGGCATTGGCGGCATCGGGGTGATGAATATCATGCTGGTATCCGTCGAGGAACGCGTCAAAGAGATTGGTCTGCGACGCGCGCTAGGAGCAAAAAAATCGCATATTCGCGGGCAATTTTTGTTGGAAGCGCTGGTGATGACTTTGGCGGCGGGCGTGATCGGCATGCTGCTTTCAGCCGCTATTACCGCGACGATCGGCACCCTGCCATTTCTAGGTCCCGCGTACGAAGACGATTCCGGCAAGGTCGATATCCATCTGACTTTATCGGTGGTCACCATGATGTTGTCGACAGGAATTTTGATTGTGGTGGGAGTAATCAGCGGGTGGTTGCCTGCAATGCAGGCAGCAAAGCTCGATCCTGTCGAAGCGTTACGCTACGAGTAACCTCATAACATTAAAAATTGATCGTTAGGTCTGACCCAGAATGGCGTCGAAATATTGCAGCATCTCCGCGCTATCCCATTGCTGTTCGCCAATGAATTTGCGGGCGATCTTCCCGTGGCGATCGATAATGTACGTCTCGGGATATATCGATGTGCCGTAATCCGCCGCGGATTTTTTGGTGGTGTCGCGATAGGTAGGAAACGCCACCGATTGATCCTTGAGGAATTTCTCATACGCGGCGCCATCTTCGTCGATGCTCACGCCTAAAACCATTCCGCCGCGCGAATCGATATATTTCTCCAGTCGATTGAGGGAGGGCGTCTCTGCAACACACGGCGGGCACCACGTGGCCCAGAAATTGAGCACCACAACTTTGCCCTTCAAATCCGCGAGATGCTCGGACTTCCCGTCCAGAGTAATCGGGAAGTTCACAGCGGGTTTTCCCGCGATGGACGCTTCACCCTGGCGATAGCTGGGCATTGCGAACAGCACTAGGATGCCTGCGGCAATGGCCACAGCAGTCCAGCCCGCGATTCTTCGCAACAGAAGCATGACCGTTATAATAGCCTATCTCCAGGCCACACGGGACTGCGTCCCACTGCCCACCAATGCCTATTGAACGCAACATGCAGTTGAATTCAGCCACCAAGGCGAGCAGCGAGAGTGTAACTACGCCCTCTTTCGTGGCGCCGCCCATCACTGGCCGGATCACTGCCATCGTACCGGCGCGCGACGAAGAAGTGGTGATTGCTGCGTGCGTGGAATCACTGGCGAAACAAAGTGAGATTACTGAAATTGTCGTCGTGAATGATCAATCGTCGGATGGCACCGCCGCCATTGTCCGAGAACTGGGAACGCGAATCGCCAAATTGCAATTACTGGAAGCGCAGGAGCCGTCGCCAGGTTGGGTCGGCAAAAATAACGCGCTGACGATTGGCGCGCGCCAGGCCACCAGCGAATGGCTGTTGTTTACTGACGCGGACGTGGAACTCGAAGAGGGCGCTGCGACGCGCGCATTGCAAGTTGCGCAGGAAAATAGTGCAGCATTGGTTTCCTTCTCGCCGCAGCAGATCACCGAAAAATGGTACGAAAAAGCGCTGATACCATTTATTTTTTGCCGGCTCGCGCGGCGATTTTCCTACACCGCGGTGAATGATCCCAAGTCCCCCGCAGCCGCTGCGAATGGCCAATTCCTACTGATACGCCGCGATGTTTATGAAGCGATTGGGGGCCACGCGCGATTTGCCTCAGACGTTTTGGAAGATGTGGCGCTGGCCGCGGCTGTAAAGGCCGCTGGTCAGCGTCTGTGGTTCGGCCCAGGGAAGGGAATTGTGCGCGCGCGAATGTATCTCACTTTTGCCGCGATGTGGGGAGGATGGACAAAAAATCTCTACCGTTTGATGGGCGGAACCCCGTGGAAGGCGCTTCGCGAAGGCGAGGCGGCCATTCCCTGGATGCCAATAGTGGTAATTTTACTGGGAATCAAATTTCCGATCGCAATGTTCGCAGGAGTCCTGCTCTTGGTGTTGCGCCAGATGAACTACGGGTCGGAGTTGGTCCGTAACCAATACCCGTTCGTTTTCATCATCTACTATATACCTGCGGCGCTTTTATACGCGGGAGTGCTGGCGGCGTCTTACCGCAGTCATGCGCGAGGCAAGGTCCAGTGGAAGGGTCGCGAGTACAGCACGCAAACCCGCGAGGGCAGAAGTAGCAAATAAAATAAAATTTTATGGTCCTGATTACACGCAGAATCGAGTTTTCAGCTTCGCACGTCTACCATAATGCGCAGCTTTCTGCGGAAGAGAATCGTCGCATTTTTGGTAAATGCAACAATCCGCACGGGCACGGCCACAACTACACGCTGGAAGTTACCGTGGCGGGCGAACCGGATCCGGTGACCGGAATGGTGCTGGACTTGAAAGAGCTGAAAGAGGTTCTGGAGCGCGAGGTGATGCAGCGCATGGATCACCGGCATTTGAATCACGAGGTTCCGGAGTTGGCCGGGCAGATTCCGACTTGCGAAAATATTGCGCGCGTAATCTGGAATTTGCTCCAGCCAAAAATAAGACAAGGCGCGTTGCACCACGTGCGATTGTATGAGTCGCCGGACTTGTTTGCGGACTGCTTTCGCAATGGAGCGGCTGGCCGGGGAAATATTTGATGGGTTCGACGGCTAATGCGGAGGAACTTAAGATCGAACTGGGTCGCCGCTATCATTTTTCCGCGTCCCATCGGCTGCATAGCGCGCATCTAAGCGAGGAGGAGAATTGCCGGGTCTTCGGGAAGTGCAACAACCCGTTCGGGCACGGACATAATTACGTGCTGGAAGTCAGCGTATCAGGCAGAGTTGATCCCGCGACGGGGATGATCGCCAACCTGTCCGACCTGGACGCGTTTGTGGAGCGCACGGTGCTGCAAGTTTTCGATCATAAGTCATTGAACGAAGATGTGGCCGCTTTTCGGGAAAAAGTGCCGACCACCGAAAATTTGTGCATCGATATTTACGAGCGGCTGAAGAGTTTCCCGCACGCCAAACTGGAACGCGTGCGCATCGAAGAGACCCGCAACAATAGTTTTGAGTACGCTGGTGAAGAGTTTGCGCAAGTCCCCGTCGCGAGTGCTGCGGAAAAGGAGCAAAGGTGAGCGAACCTGGCGAAGAGCTGTTGCTGCACGAACCGAAAGCCAACGCGAAAGAAGAGAATGTCGCGGCGCTGGTGCGCAGAATGATCTCTATCATTGGAGAGGATCCCAACCGCGAAGGGCTGCGCAAGACTCCCGAGCGCTTTGAGAAGGCGCTGAAATTTCTGACTAGCGGCTATCACCAGAATGTGGACCATATTTTGAACGGCGCCACCTTCAGCGTGGCCTACGACCAGATGGTCATCGTGAAGGACATCGAATTCTTCAGCTTGTGTGAGCACCATTTGCTGCCCTTTTTCGGCAAATGCCACGTGGCCTATTTGCCGAACAAAAAAGTCATCGGGCTCAGCAAAGTGGCGCGGCTCGTGAATATGTTCGCGCGCAGATTGCAAATCCAGGAGCGCCTGACCAGCCAGATCGCGCAGGCCATCGAAGAAAAAATCAGCCCCGAAGGCGTGGGAGTGATTATCGAAGCACGTCATTTGTGCATGCAGATGCGCGGCGTAGAGAAGCAACATGGCCAGGCCGTGACCAGCGCGATGCTGGGGGCCTTTCGTCATAACAAGGAAACGCGAGACGAGTTTTTGGCGCTGGCAAGAAAGCGCCAATCCTGACCGTTGCCAACCAAATATTCGAAGAGGATTGCTGCTGTGCCATTAGCGCCGCGGAATAATTGATTTATCTGAAAGGGACAGCATATGACTGAACAAAATAAAGGCCGAATAGCGCTAGTGACTGGAGCAAACCGAGGAATCGGACTCGAAACGGTAAAACAGTTGGCGCAGCAGGGCATGCACGTGCTGCTGGGTGCGCGAGATCAAGCAAAGGGGTCGGAAGCCGCGAAAAAATTGAAAAGCGAAGGGCTGGACGTGGAATTCATCCTCCTCGATGTTGACAATGAGAAAACCCACGCGCAAGCGGCAAAAGCCATCGAGGAGAAATTTGGAAAGCTGGATGTGCTGATAAACAACGCCGGGATCATGCTAGACGAAAAGAGCAGCGGCGGATTTACACCCGCAAGCAAGACCTCCGCTGCAATATTTCGAAAAACATTTGACACCAATTTTTTTAATACTGTTGCACTGACGCAGACGCTGCTCCCATTAATCAAAAAATCGGCGGCCGGTCGAATTGTATTCCTCTCCAGCGGGCTGGGATCTTTGACTTTGCATAGTGATCCTAAATCGCCAATTTACAATTACAAGGTGCCGGCTTATGACATTTCCAAGACGGCCTTGAATGGCTACGGCGTGCATCTGGCGTACGAATTAAAGGACACGCCGATTAAGGTGAACGTGGCGCATCCGGGTTCAGTGGTCACGGACATGAATGCCAATGGCAACTTGCAGGTGGATGAGGGAGCGAAAACGTCAGTGGACCTGGCCACGCTGCCCAATAACGGCTACACCGGGAAGTTTATTCATCTTGGCCAAGAGCTGCCCTGGTAAGCGGCGTGTCGTAACGAGGTTCGTGTCGTAACGACGTTCCGGTTAATCGGATTTAGCCGATTTAATTTTAGCGTTTTTTTTGTCGCGAGCGCCTCACGCGGTCGCGATTGCCGCAGGTGCGATCATTGCACCAGCGGCGGGTGTTGGCTTTGGTCCGATCGTAAAAAATCCACTTACTTCCTTCATTAGGGCAATACTTCAGTCGATCCGGGCGATTCATCGCCAACATTTCCGCGAAGGAAGCGGCGATGCGGGAAAGTATCCACGGCCAACCGGGCTGCAGCGGAACAAGTTCGGAATGCACTCCATTTTTCCGCTGGAACAGTTTCATGCGCACCGGTACGTTTAGATACGAATTAAGAGCATTTAGATCCCGCTCATCGATAGTCTCACTGGCGCTAAGTTTTTCCGCCATGCGCCGCAGCAGCGCCCGCAAGGCGATGAGCTGCGCAAGAGGCACCGGGCGGAGCAGAGTCGAGGCTAGATTCCAATGTTTTACGATGTGCGCAGCCCACGTCGAATCGTTCAAGTGGTCGGTAACCTTGCCATAACCGTCCCATTCGATGGAGTTGGCTAAATCCAGCCAGGCAAACTCCTTACCGAAGCCCGCCGCAACGTAATTGTCCAGTCGCGGAATGATCATTGCATCGCTGGCAATTTTGTTTGGCGCGCTGTCGTGGTCCGCGGGAATCATCTATGCGCGCAAGTCCGATCTGGCTGGCCATCCGCTACTCATGACGGCTCTGTCTTCGCTTTCCGGCGGAATTCTGCTGCTCACCAGCGCAACGATCTTTGGCGAATGGCGTGGCTTTTCGCTTAGCTCAGTGACGTCGCGCTCCTGGGAAGCGTTGGCATATCTGATCGTTTTCGGATCGCTGGTGGCCTTCAGCGCCTACAACTGGTTGCTGGAGCGCTACTCACCAACGTTGGTGGCCACGCACACCTACGTCAATCCGGTGGTCGCGGTACTATTGGGATGGACGCTTGCGGATGAGAAGGTGACGCTCAACGTCGGCATTGCGGCGGCAATGGTGATTGGCGCGGTGGTGCTGGTCGACCGAGGCACGCCAAACCCAGAGGCACATTAATGATTCACGCTAGAACCGAACGTTGAGCACAAAAAGCCCAGGTTCATAACTCAACTGCGAACCTGGGGCACCCTGCTGGCCCTTTGCGCGTTTAAGCAAATCGTTACTTAGTGATGTCTACCGACGCGCGAGTCTTCTCCCACTCCACGCGCATAGTGCAACCCGATCCAGTCTTGTCAAAAGTAATGGTGAAGTTCTCCATGGGCGAGGGCAACGTGGAAGCCTTCATAGGAACGCGCGCGAGGTCAGAACCCGCCCCGGCATAGTTAGTACCCCACTCGCCGGTTTTTTTGCTGATGATTAGCTTCCAGTTGTCCGCGTTGGGAACGGCGAATAGTGTATAGCTGCCAGCAGGAACTTTTGTGCCGCCGACGGTGACGTCTGACGTGGTAACAAACGTGGTAGCTTCGTTGGCGCCGAGCCGCCAGACTTCGCCGTAAGGAACGAGTCCGCCGAAAATTTTGCGCCCTTTGGCGCGCGGACTGGAATAGTCAATACTAATTGTCGCGCCATCGCCCAACGAGCACGTAGCATTAGCCGCGGGACTGGGCCTCGCGGCCTTGTCCTGAGGGCTGGGGGCTTGCTGCGCGAACGCAAGCGATGCAAAAAGCAACAGAGTCAGACAACTCGTAGCAATACGTATTTTCATTTTTCTCTCCTGATAGCCCAATTAGACGGCTCGAAGTAGCCAATGCATTGAACCTAATTTAGGCCCTGGAAGCAAGCGTTGGGATAAACCGTTGAGAATAATCGTCGCCATTCATGCACGATTTAGCCCTACGGCGAATATTAGCAATTCTTTACAGTTTTATTAGTATTGTGTTAGCCTGAATGAGTTGAAGAGAAGAGGAAATTTTTCAGGGGACTGACGGAGAGAGGCACTTGAGCGAGCTTAAGGCAGTGTTGATCGAGCAATATCGCACTCACATTAAAGACACAGGATCACCGGAAGTGCAAATTGCGCTGTTGAGCGAGCGGATCAACTATCTGACGACGCATCTCAAGTCGCACGTCAAAGACCACGCATCACGTCGCGGTTTGATTATGATGGTGAACAAACGCCGGCGGCTGCTGGACTATCTCAACCGCCGCGACCCGGATCGGTACCGCGAGATTGTTGAACGTCTTAGCCTGCGCAAGTAACCGCCCTGGCAGTGCGGGGAATTTGGGGCGGAATCCGCAACGCGATCGCGAAGTGACAAATTCCATAGGGAGTCTGTCTGCCGGTGGTGCGAACTCCGGCTCGAATGCGCGCATTTCGCGTTTCACGAATGGCGCGGAAGATAGGGCTATACTTTAGGCGTTTTTCGCGGTGTTATCCGTTGCAGTTTTGCAGGTCCCACAAAGCGTTCGACCACCTCTTGTCTTCTTTACCGGCTGCCTCGATAGCCGGCCAACTGCCAGCAGAGAAAGTTTTACGCGCAGCCGTGCAACGGCTGACGCTTTTTGCAATGCTTTGCGCGAACGCGAAGCTAAAGGAAAGAATAAATGTCTGAACAGTCACACACTCC
>Ga0182024_10003173_pt1 | contig 39562 bp, 35 predicted proteins | sample P32metaG_FD_120480 | JGI IMG/M metagenome (GOLD analysis project Ga0182024, IMG submission 120480) | Permafrost microbial communities from Stordalen Mire, Sweden - P3-2 metaG (Illumina Assembly) | ecosystem: Environmental > Terrestrial > Soil > Wetlands > Permafrost | place: Sweden: Stordalen...
CGCAGCATGATGCCGTCATTGCTGCCCAGCTCGACCACGAACGGGTCCTTGCGGCCCTTGAGGACGCGCTCCTGCACCAGCTCGGCGAATTTCCCGAAATGGGTCTGCATGTAGCGCGAGGTGCTGGAATAGAAGGCGTAGTTGCTATGGAACATCATTTCCGGCGCCGGCTGCTCCACCAGCTGGAACATAGAGCAGGTCTCGCAATAGGCCGTCTGCATCTCGAAGAAATACTCGTTCGGGATCTGATCGGGCGTGAGGAAGCCGTTGGCGATCGGCTGCTGGCCGAAGCTCATGAAGGCGTGGATGGCGGAGCCACAGATGCGGCAGGCAGTCATGCGAACACGTCCCCGTTGGAATGATGGGCGGCCTCCCCATACAGAGCGGCACCCGGTTTGGAAAGCGGTGTTAATTCGTCATCGCCAGGATGCGTTTCAGATAGACGCCATAGTCGCTTTTGGACAGCTCGGCGGCCAGAAGTTCCAGTTGGGCGGCGTCAATATAACCCAGCCGGTAGGCGATCTCTTCCAGGCAACTGATCTTCAGGCCCTGGCGCTCCTCGATGGTATAGACATACTCCGCAGCCTGCAGCAGCGCGGCATGGGTGCCGGCATCCAGCCAGGCAAAGCCGCGGCCCAGTTTCTCAACCGCCAGCGTGCCGCGGTCCAGATAGGCGCGGTTGAGATCGGTGATCTCCAGTTCCCCGCGCGACGATGGCTTGAGCCCGCGCGCGATCTCCACGCAGTCGGCGTCGTAGAAATAGATTCCGGTGACCGCCCACTGGCTTTTCGGCGCCTTTGGCTTTTCCACGATACTCAACGCCCTGCCCTCGGCATCCATCTCGACAACGCCGAAGCGTTCGGGGTCGGGCACCCAATAGGCAAAATTGGTGGCGCCCTTTTCCTGCCGACCGGCGCGCTGCAGGCGGTCGACCAAGCCGGCGCCGTAGAAGATGTTGTCGCCCAGGATCAGGGTGCAGGGCTGGCCGGCGATGAAGTCGGCGCCGATGATGAAGGCCTCGGCAATGCCCTTAGGTTCAGCCTGTACCGCATAGGACAGCTTGATGCCCCAGCGGCTGCCGTCGCCCAGCAGGCTTTCGAAGCGGCCGAGATCCTGCGGCGTGGAAATCACCAGGATGTCGCGGATGCCCGCCAGCATCAGCGTCGCCAGCGGGTAATAGACCATCGGCTTGTCATAGACCGGCAGCAACTGCTTGCACATCGCCATGGTGCAGGGGTACAGGCGCGTGCCCCGCCCGCCCGCCAAAATGATCCCCTTCCGTTTCGTCATGCCATTTCCATATGCGAAAAGCCCGGCACAGGTCCGACCCCTAAGCCACCGGACGGCGCTCACCTCGGCCCGAAAGCGGGCGCACAATAGTGTGTTCATGCCGTGAACGTCAATCAGCCTCAGGATGGCCAGGATATCGGCACGACATCTCCAAAAGGTTGCTCGCATATTCAACGTCAGGGCGGCACGCTGTTTGCCTAATTTGGCGGCCTTTAGTATGCGATGGCGGCAAAGGACTCTTCACGATCATGACTTCAATCGACGCACACCGGAGTGCCGCAGACTGTACGATCATCATCCCGGTTCATGACCGCCAGCATTTCGTTCCCCGCCTTCTGGACTATCTCTCCGACTTTCCCGGCGAGGTTCATGTCCATGATTCCTCCGAAGTGCCGCTGCCGCCTTGCTACTACCGGCCGTTCAAATATGTCCATGTTCCCGGTAAGTTCATTCATGACAAGATGCGCGATGCGGTCGCCGCGGTCACGACCCCTTATGTCGTGGATTGCCCGGATGATGACTTTATCCTGAAAAATGCGATCCGCGACGCCATTGCGATCCTGGAGGCCAACCCGGAGATCGCTGCGGTGCGCGGCCGCACCGTGCGCATGTCGGGCATCCGCGGCCGCATATTCCCGCGGCAGGAATGGGTGCGCCAGGCGAAAATGGTGCCGTTCAGCGGCCAAAGCCTGGCGCGGCAGTTGGTCAGCCTGATGCGGACATCCCTCGCCGTGGCCCATGCCGTGCACCGGCGAGACGCGCTGTTGCGCAGCTATGATACGCTCGTCACCCACAGATACCTGAAGCCGGTCGCCTTCACCGATTGGATCGTGGCGTATGTCACGGTCTGCACGGGCGGCGCCAGATTCCTCGCCAGACCGATGTCAATTCGCGACGAAACGCGCATGATCAATGAGCGCGGCACGTTTCCGCAGGAGCTTGAAGTCGAGGTCCCTTTCACCGATTTGGCGCGCCGGTTGCGCGAGCAGGGTGACCCTCTGGCGCCGATGATGGCGCAAGCGCTGAAAAGGGCCGATATTGACACGCTGAAGGCGGTCAACCAGAGGATCCTGATCGATGGATATATGCCGCCGCTGATGGATTACGAACCGCGCTGGTTAGCGGCGCGCGTGCCAGTCGCGCTTGCGCCGGAGCACCAGCGCGAGGTCGGCGAGGTGCTGGCTGCCGTGGCCAGGCACCGCAGCCTGCCGGATGCGCTGCTGGGCATGTGGCTCAATCTGCCGGGCGTACAGACCCTGATCGCGTTGCAGCAACGCGTCGCCTGGAAGCTTAAGCGGATCAGGAGCAAGCTGGGGCTGGCCTAAAGGCGCTGGGCACGGGCCAGATGGCCGCCCATTGACCATGAGAAAATTGCATAAAGGAGCAGGGCTACACATACTGCTGCGATTGAGGTTAGGGGCGTACCGCCGCGTTGATCGGAACGCCCCGGTCCTTGTTTCGGGAAATTGGCGATGCAAGTCGAAGATGAAAAACTGCATGCACTGATCCATCGAAAGATGATGGAACAGAACCCCGGCTCGATATTTACGTTTCGAACTGGTCTTTTCCGGTTTTTCGAAACCATAACCGGGCCGATCCGTGGCCGTGTTTTGGACATAGGTTGCGGCAACGGGTACGCGTCGATTTATTTGGCCAAGCATTTCCCGGTCGAGGAGGTTGTGGCGCTGGAGGCCTACGTTCCCGCCGTTCAGGAATTGCTCCCCCGAAACATCCGTCATCATGGCGTTGAAACCGTGTGCAGGCCGGTGGTCGGTTCGTTCGAACAAATTCCTTATGAGTGGTATTTCGATTTCGTGGTAGCCTTTGGCGCCCTGCACCATTCCTCTAACCTGCTGACCACATTCCGCCAAGCCGCAAAATCGTTAAAGGAAGGAGGGTACCTGATCGCGCAGGAGCCGACCATGGCGGACACCACTACCAACGTGGACTATGTCCGAAAATACGACGTCATCGAAGATTTCTTCGGCTTCAAGATTCGCAACGGAGACCGCGACGATCACTTCTTCCGGGAATGCGAATACAAGACGGCGGCGGTTTTCAGCGGTTTCGACATCATACATTTCAGCCGCGACCTTCCCCCGGGGATAAAGCCTGCCAGCGCCGACAAAGGCCCGCGCGGCATGGCGCGCAGATTCAAGCGATACGTTCGCAGCCTGATGAGGAAGCCGGAAGCGGCCCGCCAGGCGGGCTCCGAAGGGCGCGAGGTGCGTCGCAGCATCTTTGTCTTCCGAAAGAATTCAACGCCCTATATCCCGCATGCCTGGACGTAATGCTTCATGACGGATCGCCGGCCGGCGGCCTTACGAGACAGACCGGCGCAGCATCTCAAAGATTACATCTTCGCGCGTTTCGATATAGGGGCTATCTTCCCCGACCTTTCGCGGACGGCCCTTCCGCAAAACCTCCAGGATAGCCTCCTTGGAATCGGCATAGCTGAACAGCCCGCGGTCAATATAGGACTGGAAGGATTTCAGCCCATTTTCATGGGCAATGACGGGATGGGCGCCGAACAACAGAGCCTCGTAAGCAACCGACGACCAGAGGGTAATCACGAAGTCCGTCCGTTTCAGCAGTCCCGCCAGCGGAAGCGACGAAGAAAGCTCGATCTCGACATTGCGCGTCGCCATGGCCCGCAGCCGGCCCAGAATTTCCGCCTTGCTGCCCGCGCGCATCTTGGGATGGAGCCGGATAAGCCAGCGTGTGTCAGGCGGCGAAAGCGCAATCGCCTGCTGGATCGACGCAGCTATGGCGTCTTCGACCGGTTGCAGCGCCAAGAGCACGTGGGTCATTCCGGGGACGAACAGCGCGTCCAGTTCCGCCTCTTCATCCGGGGGACCAAGCTGGTGAATTTGCTGCGCCATCCACGGGTTGCCACCGACAATGGCCATTTGCGCCGGCCATGACGGACGGGACCATCTGTTGATCCGGTCGGCCGACTGCTGGCCCCAGCACCAGAAATTGTCGGGCATCAGCGCATAGCCGCCTGGTTCCGCCTTGGTCCAGCTGGCATACATGCCGTGGTAATCGCCCTGCTGGCCGTGCTGCACTTCGATCGAACGGATGCCCAGCGCGCGGCAAGCAAGAATCAGGCCCATGGCCGCCGGATGATAGTAGCACGCAAGAAAGACCGATTTGGGCGAGACGGCCTTCAAGACACGCAGGAAGCTCCGCTTCAGCGTGCCGATCAGCCTGAGTTCCTCCAACAATTGCACCCTGTCCAGCTGAAGATGCGGATAGGAGCGCCGGATATAGCCGTCGAGCTCGTCAAAGCCGGGAATTGCGGAGACTAACGAAGCAGCGGTCACGCGCCGCAGCCTTGCCCGGAAAAACGCCAACGCGATCTCGGGCCGGACGGAAAAGGGCGCACCGTAGGGCGACGCTGTGCGTGATGCATCCAGCGTCAGCGCGGAAATCCCAATCTTCCCGGCATAATCCTTCAGGCTGTCACCGAAAGGGCTCATCGCCTTTCCGGCCACCATGGCCGACCTCTCATCATTAGCGATGAAGAAGACAGCTTCGGCTTTCGGATAGGCGCTTTTCGGACGCAATAATGCGCGCGCCGCCAGCGCCAATTTCTCAAATATCCCAGCCATCCTTGCTGCCGGTCGCGGCGGCATGGCGGGGGCGCCACCTCCGAGCTGGCGCCAAAGCACCAGCCGCAGCAGCGGCCAGATATCAAGACCGTCATGGCGCAGGCGTTCCACCGCGACATGCTGCTCGATGTCACAAAGAATCGCGGTCGCTTCCTTGTATTTCATGGCGCTTAACGCGCACCTGCCAGAGCCGCGGCGACCAGGAAATCGCTCTCGTTGTCGATGTCCACCGACGAATTGGCGTCCATCAGATAGGGGCGCGCGCCATCATACAGTGTCTTGAGGCCCGGCATGCTCAGGTCGGCGATAGCGCGGACATAGATCGCCCCATTGGGATGATAGGCTAGCACTTGGTCCTGGCTGCGGGTGTTGCCAGTGACCATCGGGCTGGTGGGCAGCATCGGCGTCCAATCACCGCCTTCCGTCATGTGGAAGGCGAAGGCCACGGGGAAACCGTAAGCCGTGGCGGAGAAAACAGGTATGCCGGTCTTTTCATACTGCGTGATCGCCTCCTCCACCTGGCCGGCGCGGCGAAGCGGCACCGTGGGCAGCGCCAGGATGAAGGCCCCGTCGCGCCCGGCGAAGATCTTGTCGCGCGCACCCACCAGATAGTCGAAGATCTTGACCTTGTCGCCCGCCTCGTCCGAGCTGCGCCAGTCGAGCGCAAGCTTTTCCTCCGGCACGTATTTGCGCGCGATGTCCCAATAGTTCTGGGAATCGGTGGACAGGATCACCTTGTCCACGCCCTTGGCGTTGGCGCAGGCTTCCAGCGTCCATATCACCAGCGGCTTGCCGGCCAGCAGGCGTGTGTTCTTGCCCGGCACCCGCTTGGAGCCGGAACGGGCGGGAACGAAAGCGGTGATGCTCATGCCACGGCCTTCTTGGCACGCAGCTCCCATGCCTGCTGGATCTGGGCATAGGTCCGCTGCACCAGCGTGTATTCCTCGTCGCCGAGATGCGGCATCGGCATGCGGTCGCGCCGGTGCATGAAGCCCGCCGCCTGCAGGAAGGCCTTGTTGACCCGGTGCCAGCCATACTTGGCGGCACAGATATCGAAGAAGGGCGCCTCAAGCTCTTCCAGAATGAACTGGATGGTGGCCTCGTCATTCTTTTCATAGGCCTGCCAGAACAATTCGCCGATGCGGGCATCGAGGATAGAGATGCCGTTGAGATAGGCGCGGGCGCCATAGGGCCGGAACGGCATGAATTTGGCCTTGCGGCCGGCAATGATGACGCGGATGCGCGGTTCCAGCGTCAATGCCTCGCAGGTGACCTTAAAATCCTTGGCATCTTCCTTGAGCGCGATGATCTCCGGGATCTTGGGCAGCGCCTTTAGCAGCGACACGGGCCAGTGCATCTGGGTGCCGTCATAGCCTGACAGAAAAGGCATCTCATGCACCAGGATCTTGGCGTGCGAGACGCGGCCGACCTCGGCGAAATGGTCCAACACCTGCTCGTCGGTGAAATGCTTCTCGCGCATGATCAGCGAGATCAGGTCGGCGCCGGTCTCGCGCGCGTGGCGGCTAAACTCGATCGACTCGGCGGTCGAGCAATGGATGGGATCGCCGACCACGGCGATGTTGCGGGAATCCAGCGTCTTCACCACCTTGATGCAGAACTCGTTGAGCTGGAGGATTTCGGGGTGTGTGAGCTGTGAATAGCGCGAATTGTACGCCATCGCGTAGAACTTGCGCGCGCCCTGGCGGTACAGCGTCGTGAGGTACTTCTCAATCGACTCATAATCGACGCTGTAGTCGGCGTTATAGGGCGTGAAGATGGTATAGAAGCAGCCTTCCATCCGCGCCATCAGATCGTCAGACATTGGTGACCCCTTGTTCGAACCGCCCCTGGTCGGCGCCGATCATGTCCATGATGATATCCTTGATGCCCTGCTGCGGACGCCAGCCGGTCAGCGCCGCAAGGCGGGCGGCATCGCCCACCAGCGGCGGCGTGCCATGCTTGCGCAGGTACTTGTCCGAAACCCTGGCGATTTCAAGCCCCGAGGCCTTGTCGCGGCAAACTTCCGCCAGCCCCGCGCCCTGGAACTCAGGCTGGAAGCCCACGCCTTCCGCGGCGAGGCGCAGGAAATCGCGCACCGTGGTGAGCCGGCCGGTGGCGATCACCAGGTCTTCAGGCTGCCCGGCTTCCAGCATCAGGGTCATCGCCTTCACATAATCCTCGGCCGCGCCCCAGTCGCGCGCCGCGTCCATCTCGCCCAGCATCACGGGTGCGCCGCCGGCATTCCTCAGCCGCACCATGTTGTAGACGATCTTGCGGGTGACGAACTGGCGCGCCCGTACCGGTCCCTCATGGTTGAACAGGATGCCGGAACAGGCAAACAGGCCGTAGGTCTCGCGATAGAGCCGCGCCAGATGCTGCGCCGCCAACTTGGAGACGCCATAAGGGTTGGACGGCCGCTGCGCGCTGTCCTCGTTCAGGAGTCCGCCGGGCGGGCATTCTCCGTACACTTCCGACGAGGAAGCGAAGAACAGTCGCGCCTTGGGCGCGACCAGGCGCATCGCCTCCAGCACGTTCAACATGCCCAGGGTATTGGCGTGGATGGTGACGCCGGGATGCTTGAAGGAATCCGCCACCATGCTGTGGCCGGCCAGATGGTAGATCTCGTCCGGCACGACCTCGCTCAACAACTGGATGATGCTGTGGGTGTCGCCGATCTCGAATTCCGCCAGCTTCACCCGGTCCAGGATGCCGAAATGCTCCAGCCGCCACAGCTTGTTGGACGTTTCGCGGCGGAAGGTGCCGTGCACGGCATAGTCCTTGCCCAGCAGGTGGCGGGCCAGATGGGCGCCGTCCTGGCCGGTAACGCCGATGATGAGCGCGGTCCTGTCAACCATGCCGCAACCGGTAGAGCGCCGCCAGCGCCTTTTTGAAGCCGGCGCCGCGATCGAAATGGCCCTGCCACACTTCGATGACCTTAATCGCGTCCACGTCCAGGGCGCGGTCAATCACCGCCAAGTTGCGCGGCTCGCCCTCGCCGATCATCAAGCCTTCGGCGTCGAAGCCGGCAGCGTCGGCGATGTGAACGTGGCGCACCAGCGGCATCAAGTCCTCGAAACTGTCGGCGGCCGAGAAGCCGTGGAAGTTCTGGCCCATCAGCAGATGGCAGATATCCATGCAGATGTGCATGTCGTGGCGCTTGATCTGCGCCATGTCGCGCGTGTCGTTGAAGGTTTCCATCCGCACCGAGCCGCCGAAATACCAGGCGATGGGCGGCAACCATTGCGGCAGCAGATGGATGCCGGCAGGCCGGTAGCTGTCAACCAGCGCGGCATGGTCGGCATAGAAGGCGTCAATGTCGCGATTGACCACCGAGAAACTGCCCAGCACTGGCACCGGCTCTCCGGTCCGGTCTTGCAGCCGCGCCGCGAAGGCAATGGTGCGGTCCAGAATGGTGCGGCTGTCGACGCGCTGCTGCGGATTGTCGGAAAAGGGATCGATCAACTGCACTGAATTGATGTAGTCCGGCAAATGCACGCTGTAACGCTTGGAGACATCCATGCCCGAAACATCCAGGTCCGAGGCCACCTCCTTGAAAGACAGATGAAACTCGAACGCCTGAACTGGGATCTCCTTTTGGAAGAAGGCTAGATCGTGCAGCCGCACCGGCAGCGACAGCAGTTTATCGCGGGCGAATTCCAGCACCGCCTCTGGCAAAGTTTCGGGCTTGACGAAGGCGGAGCGGGTCAGCGGCCCGTCCTTCTTCAAATCCTCGATCAACGGTTGGCCTAGCACCGCGTCGATCTCCTCGCGGCCCAGGCCCACTTTCGGCGCGCGGTAGATCAGGTCGGCGGCAGTCATTTTCGTGCCCCTGGGCAGATCGCACATCGCGTAATAGGAACGGCCAAGATTCTGCATGTTGACCAGCTCGCCCTGGTTGGGTGTTCGCGGCTCGTCGCCCGCCAGGATGAGGCCGAGATTGGCGCCGACGGCGCACATGCGCCGGAACTCATCCGGCGTAGAGCTGGAGGAATGGTCTAGGCCGACGCCCTGCTTGTCGAACGTGATATGGCGCTCGATCACCCGCGCTCCCATCTGCATAGCGAGAACACAGATTTCCCAATGATCGTCATGGCTGGAATAGCCGATATCGCGACGCCATTGGCGCTGCATGCGCTTGATGTAACCCAGGCGCGGGTTCTGCAAAGCGGTGGGATAATTGGAGATGCAGTGGAACGGCGTCCAGTTATCTGCCTTCAGGCGGCCCAGCGCGTCTTCTACCTGCCGCTCGGTGTGGCCGCCGGTGGAGATGAATACGTGGCGGCCGGTCGCCAACATGGCATCGGCCAGTTCGCGATTGGTCAGTTCCGCCGAAGGCAGCTTCAAGAACTGGAAGCTGCCCAGCGCCTGGCCGAAATCGGCCATGTCGGCGGTTTCGAAGAAGCTGATGCCGGCCTCGATCTTCAGCGAACGGGCATAGTCCGCGAGCTCCAGCAGCGTTTTGGGCGGCAAATAGTTCTTGTTGATCTCGCGGATCAGAATTTCGTCGCCGATCTCGCGCGCTTCTCCGGAATAGGCGTTGGCCAGATTGCGGTACTGAAACTTGATTCCGGCGACGCCGGCGCGCGCCGCTTCTCCGATCAGCCGCGCGGCCTTGTCCTTCTGGCCATCGTGATTGATGCCGATTTCCGCGTAAACCTGAACCGATTGCATAACTCGCGCTTCCATGCCGCTTCTGTATATCGCATCGCACTGCACGCCAAACTAGGATGTCGGCGACACCCGGAATCCGGCAATTTTCACGCCCGGCGATACGGGCACAGGGACGCGGACGCGCCTACACCCCCCGCCGTTCAGAGATGCATTAGTAGTGCGTTCATTCAATGAACGTCAATATGCTTCTGGCCGGCGGCCGATATTTGCCTTCCCGATACGCCGCATCTAAATGTACCCGCGCAGGGATGTTCAGGGTGCCATGAAAATCGTCGTAACAGGAGGCGCGGGATTCATCGGTTCCGCCGTGGTGCGCCATGTCCTCGGCAACAGCGACTGGCGGGTGATCAACCTCGACAAACTGACCTATGCCGGGAACCTGGAATCCCTGGGTGACGCCGCACGCAGCGATCATTATGCCTTCGCGAAGATCGATATCCTGGATTCCGCAGCGGTTCGCGCGCTGTTAGAGCGCGAGCGGCCGGACGCCATCATGCACCTCGCCGCAGAATCGCATGTCGACCGCTCGATCGACGGGCCAGGCGCCTTCATCGAAACCAACATCACCGGCACCTACCGGCTTCTCGAAGAAACCCTTCGCTATTGGCGCAATCTTGCGGGTAAAAAGAAATCCGCGTTTCGCTTTCATCACGTATCCACCGATGAGGTTTATGGCTCGCTGCCGGCGACCGGCGCCTTCAGCGAGGAAACGCCCTACCGTCCCAATTCGCCCTATTCGGCATCGAAAGCGTCATCCGATCATCTGGTGCGCGCCTGGTTCCATACCTTTGGATTGCCAGTCGTCATCACCAACTGCTCGAACAATTATGGGCCGTGTCAATTTCCCGAAAAGCTTATCCCCCTGACGATCGTGCGCGCGTTGGAAGGCAAAACGCTTCCGGTATACGGCAAGGGCGAAAATGTACGGGACTGGCTGTATGTGGACGATCATGTCCGCGGCCTGCTCGCGGTGCTGGAACGGGGCCGCCTGGGAGAGACTTACAATATCGGCGGCAACGCCGAACGGCAGAATATCGAGGTCGTACGGACGGTATGCGCATTGCTGGACGAGATAGCGCTACGCCCGGGCGGTCGGCCCCGCAGCGAACTCATTGAATTCGTCGCCGACAGGCCAGGGCACGATCTGCGTTATGCAATCGACGCCACCAAGATCCGTGACGAACTGGGCTGGCGGCCAAAGGAAAGTTTCGAGGACGGACTTAAGAAGACCGTGCTCTGGTATCTCGACAATCGCACGTGGTTGGACCGCATCTTGTCCGGCGCATACCGGGTGGAGAGGCTGGGCGTGTTGTAACGATACTTAGGCAAAACGGCGGGCGATGGACTTGAGCTTGCCGAGCACTTTATCCCTGAACTTCGGGATTTGACTGCGATTGAACCTGACAAACGCCCAATAAGCTTCTCCGGAATGGACGAGCGGGATATCTGTGACATTGATGGGCGTCGCGCTGACTTCACGATTCCAGACATCGGAGACGACGCAATGGGTTCCGCTGCCGTCGAACCCGATATTGCGAACCAGGGTCCGGCCCGGATAAAGCGAAAGCATACCCTTCAGTATCACCGATGCGCGCCAGCGCACCGCCCAGGAACTATTCTTTCCCGCGATCTGATCTTCAAGCATCCGCACATATGGATAAGCCCCTTCCTGGTCGAACATCCGCTGCATGTTTCTTTGCGTCAGCTCGGAAAGCAGTGCCCGGCCGTCTGGATTGTAGAGCGCCCAGGCCCGCCGCCAGGTCGCCCAACCCCAGCATTCGGCGTCGCACTGGAAGAACGTCTCCGGCAAGGCGATGTCCACCGGCAGGTGAAATCCGCTGACGGCGGCCACTTCGGGCACCTCGGCATAGCGATCCAGCCCATCATTCATGAAGGTCAGAAAATAGGGAGAAGTCTCCAAATCGTCCTCCAGAGCAATGACCCGGCCTTGAGCCTCGCAAACCTGTCCCACGCCCTCCACGATGGATCTTGCCAGACCAAAATTGGTCTGCCGCTCGACGATCCGGACCGATTTAAATCCGTCGATTGCGTAGATATAATCCCGCACCTCCGCAACGGAAGCAGCCACCTCCAGCTTTTTCGGCGCGTCGGAGAAGATGATCAGATCGCTTTCGCCCGCCAACAGATTGCTCCGCAGCGCTTCCACGGTCAACCGCGTATGGGCCGGGCGATTATAAACGAACAGGGCGATGGGTGCGCAAAGCCGCGTCATGGCACCCCGCGGGCTTCGCGCAGACAAGCCGTGATATGCGCTTTGAGTGCCTTCACCTGTGACGGCGCCTGGAAATGCGCTTTCGAGATGCCCAGTCCCGTATTGTCATGAACTTCGCGGCACACCGGGAACTCTTCATGGTAGCTGGCGGCGGCGCGTTCGATATCGCCCGCCAGAATCCAGTCGCGCCATATATCGTTTCTGAAGAAGGACAGCGTATTGATCGGTTCGAAATTGGCGTGCCATGTGGCGATATTCCTGAGCGCCAGAGCATCGCGGAACATCTGTTTGGTCAGTCCCAGTTTGCGCTCGTCGAGACGAAGAACGACCTGAGTGAAGGCGCAATCCTGCACAGCGGTTGCGTTGCCTAATACGATGTCCAGACCCTCCACACCTTCGAGAAAGCGCGCAAAATCGGCAACCGTCGCACGCAATTCTTCAAGATATGCAGGATAGCCCTTGAGCTGCTCATGAACCACCGCAGCGACAATTTCCGACATGCGGCCGTTCCACGAAAGCTGGACGGCGTCGCGCACGCCGTAGTCAATGGTGCGGTCGCCCCAATGCCGCAGCGAGCGCAATTCCCGCGCCAGCGCTTCATCCTGGGTCACGATCATGCCGCCTTCGCCACCCTGGATGGGTTTCAGACAGCCGAAGGAGAAGACGCCGACCCGACCGGTGGCGCCAGCCATCTTGCCGTTCGATCTGGCGCCCAACGACAGGCAGGCATCCTCGATGATGGTGAGGCCCCGCGCGCGCGCCGCATGCGTCACCATCGCCATGTCTTCCGGATTACCCCACATATGGGTTGCTATCATTGCTTTTGAATTTTCGCCTGCCAATTCGCCGATGTTCGGCGGCAGCATGAAGGTCTCGGAAGAAATATCGGAAAATATCGGCGTGCAGCCGGCGTTCATGACGGCGAAGGCCGTCGCCGAACAGGTATCTCCCTGAAGTAAAACCTCATTACCCGGCTTCAGGCCCAACGCCCGCATCGACATTTGCAATGCCATACCGCCGGTATTCACCGCGATCGCCTGAGAGACGCCGATATAGTCCGCAAAGGTCGCTTCCAGCCGCTCATGCGCCAGGCCCCGCCCATAGGCCATGTTCCATTTCGGACCACGCAGCACCCTGGAAACGGCATGCATTTCGTCGCCCAGAGGACGCGGATAGATACCCAGGCGCTGTGGAAAAAACCGCGTGCCCATGTCCCGGGCAAAACCATAGAGACCCGGAAAACGCGCACGCAATCCACGCATCAGGGAAACGACTGCGCCCAGCATGGTCAACTGCGCGTCCCGGGTTTCATGGCGAGGAAGCTATGGATGCGCCCGGGCAGCTTCTTGCGCCTTCGCCACCACACGCCAATATTTATGACGGCCCGTTCCGGCAGGAAGCATGACAGGATCGCGCCCGGACGCGATGCCAGGATGGACCGGTTCAGCGATTCGGGCGATCCCGGCGCCAGGTTGATGACGGATTCGAAAGGATCCCATTCCCGGGCCAGGTTGAAGCCGGCCTTTCCGATCGCCCCGCGATAGTCGGCAAGCGTGAAAGCGTGCTCGCCGCCATAGAGCTGGTGGTCCGGCTGGCTGCCAAGAAAAGCATCCAAGCTCGCGCCGTAATCGTCCACCACGTGCTCGCGGCAGGCGAGCAGCACGCCGCCGGGACGAAGCACTCGGAAATACTCTTTGAGTGTGCAATCCAGGTCCGAAGCATGATGAAGGCCCTGGCGCACATAAACGACATCGAAGCTGGCGTCGGGAAATGGCAGATTCTCACTATAGGCGTTCACCAGCTCTGCCTGAAGGCCCGCGCCCTGCAGGACCTTTTGGATCGCACCACGTCCCACCGTATGAGACGGATCCGGCTCCACGGTCGTCACCGCAAAGCCGGCGCTGGCGAAAGCCGCCGTGGCGATGCCGTTGCCGCCGGGAATATCCAGCAGCTTGGTGGCGGCCTGCGCATAGGTCTTCAGCAGGGCCAGGACTTCGGCGAACTCGCCGCTGGCGCGGAAACGGCGGGCGTTTTCGTTGAGATCGGCGGTCAGGTAGGAATCAAAAATCAGCCCGTGATGCGCCGGATCGCGGCGCAGGATCTCAATGGCTTCTTCCCATGAATGCTTGAAGCGGGTTCTGTCGATCTTATTCATCGGCCGACACCCTCTCGATGCGCCTGATCATTTTCGCGGGGTTTCCAGCAACGATGGTATAAGGTTCCACTTCACGCGTGACGACGCTGCGGGCGCCGATGACCGCGCCTTCCCCGACGCGAACGCCTTTGAGGATGACCGCGTCGAACCCGATCCACGCTTTGTCTTCGATCACGATCGGACCGGATTTCACATCCGTCCAGTCGATTTCGTCAAAGCATGCCGCGGTGCCGTGCGCGTCGTAAAAGTGCTTCACCATTTCGGCGCGCCGGCGCCAGTCCAAGGATTGCGAATTGTGATCGTACAGGGATATTCCCCACGCCATGGTCACGTCGTTTCCGATCGTCACGCCTTCGCGGCAGATGATCGTGCTGCCTCCGATAAAGGCGCGCTCTCCAATCTCAACGATGCCCCGCCGCGATTCAAAGACGATCCGGGCATTCACCTGGCCCCGCGCCCCGATTCGGATATAAGTCCGCTCCTCGGGCGTGGCCAGGAAGTCAACCTTGAAGTCCTTGCCCAGGCGCGTGGTTTTATGAACAGCGAGATATCTGCGCTTGCCACGAAGCGCCAGATGTGTGCCGCATACCCGGTCTGTGAGTGCCGCAAACTTGTTTAGGAGGGACATCTGGGCTCCGCCTGAACCAGTTCACTCAGGACTTGATAATACTCGCCTGCAATGGCTTTCCAGTCAAAATGCCCGACAAGGGTCGCGTTCTGCGAGCTTGCATCAACGATTCCGCCCAAGTTCTTCCGTAGCCCGACCAGCGCGGCCCCCAGATCGCGTCGATCCGCACCGCCAACCAGACTGACCTTCAAATAATCCTGAACCTCTCGGTTGGGGGGAATATCAAGGGCTATCAGAACCTTGCCGAACACGGCGCCCTCTCGCACCGGCAGGGAACTGGATTCATGCATTCCCAGCGCCAAAACGGCGCGGCAGTTTCTGTAAAGCCAAAGAAGCTGCTTGAAGCCGACCCTGCCAAGATAGCGGACCTGCTTCAACCCAAGCGCGGCGATCCGGTCACGCATCACCGACCAATAGCCATAGTCATGGCCGGTCAGCACACAAGGCAATTCGGTTCCTGTTTCATCGCGGACGCGTGCCAGCGCGTCAATCAGAAGCGCATGATTCTTATGCGGCCAGATCTGCGCCGGATAAAAAACAAAATCTTGCCCGCACAAATCCGTCAGCTCCGAAGGCATCTCATCGGGCGCGTCCAGCGAGAATTTCTCACGGTCCACACCTTCGGGAATGACGGCGATCTTTTGCGTGGTCATGAAGGGAAACTTCTCGATCAAGCAATTCTCGATGTAATGGCTGCTGGCCTGAACCCTGGCCGCGCGCCAAGCCGAGAGCCTGTAAGGCGCCCAGCGCCTTATGCGATCCCGCTGCGAAAAGAACTCCGGATGATACTCCTGCTGGATATCATGAATTGAGAGCAGCGCAGGCGCCTGCATTCCATAAAATCGCATTGTGGTGAGCGGCGCGAGCAGCACATCCACTGCCTCATCGATTTCACGCATCGAGCGAGCGCGGAACACCAGATCGTACCAATAGCGAAGCTTGAAGTTCCCGATCGCCCAGGATGCCAGGACGAACAGGGAATCGACGCGCCGCGCCCAGCCATCAAGAGTAAGCTTCAAAAAGCCAACATCCGCGTCGGCGAATTTTTGCCGAAGGAAAAATTCATTTCTGTCGGTGACCAGAAGCACCAGGGTATCGCCCGGCCGGCGGATCGATAGAAGTCCTGCGAGAAGACCGAAGGCAAAACTGCTGACACCTCCCGTATAGGCGGGGTCGAAGTCGCAGAGATCAACCCCGATTCTCACCGTGCCGCAACAGTGGTTGCCTTCAATGTCTCGAGAAAGGTCGAGCAGACCTCCGAAACCTGATCTTCGGTCATGCCGACAAAAGTGGGAAGATTGAAACCGCTTTCCGACAGTTGGTGGGTGACCGGGGTGCCAGTACGCGTACGACCGGCACACGCATACATGGGAAGCATCGACATCGGGAAGAAAAAGGGCCGCGAGTCTACGCCCCGCGCGCGCAAGCCTTCGATCACGACGTCGCGCCGCCCCCGATCAAGGCCCTCCACCACAGCGCAGGAAATCCAATTTACCGGCCTGGCATCGACACTCGGATTGCATTCTATGCCTTGCCCTTCCAGCCCATGCCTGTACATGGCAAGCAGATCGGCACGCTGCCGGATGAAATCGTCGATCTGCTCCAGCTGCGCCAGGCCCAGCGCCGCCTGGATGTTGGTCATGCGGTAATTGTAGCCGACCTCGGTATGCCAGTAACGGGTCTCCTTGGACATGGCGTGGTCCCGCAGATAGCGGGCCTTTTCATACAATTTGACATCGTTGGTGGTGATCATCCCGCCTTCGCCCGACGTGATGATTTTGTTACCATAGAAACTGAACACGCCGCACGCGCCGAAACTGCCCACCCGGCGTCCGGCGATGGCGGCGCCATGCGCTTCGGCGGCATCCTCGATCACCTGCAGGCCATGCTTGGCTCCGAGCGCCTCGATGGCGAGCATATCGGCGGGATGGCCGTAAAGATGCACGGGTATGATCGCCCTTGTTCGCGACGTGATGGCGGCGGCAATGCGTGCCGGATCAATGCAATAGGTGTCGCGGCGCACATCCACCATAACCGGCGTGGCGCCCGCGGTCACAACGGCATTGGCAGTGGCGACGAACGTAAGGTCAGGTACGATCACTTCATCGCCAGCACCGATGCCCAGCGTCTCAAGCGCCAGATGCAGTCCAACCGTGCCGTTACACACTGACAGCGCGTAACGCGTGCCGCAGAAAGCAGCGAAATCTTCTTCGAACTTGTTGACGTAGCGCCCCAGCGAGGAAACCCAGCCGGATTTCACCGCGTCGGTGACATAGTCGATTTCGAGCTGGGAAATCTTTGGCTGAGAAACCGGTATCACGGCGTCTCACGGACCCAAAGAGCAATGCCGCGGTTCCCAGCCGCACCTAATTTCGCACCTTCCTGTCCCAGTTCCATTTCCTTGTCCTCTTCACGTCCATGCCAACCGGGCAACAGGGTGGTCGAACGCGCCTTTTTCTGTCGCAAGAGCTCGCGCGCAACACGCGTATCGCCCAGCAGAGCTGAAACGCGCTATGCCATGAAATCCATTATTTCCGTATCGGCGGAAGCGTCGTCACCCAGCATCCGACACCAAATTTTGGACATACCCATCAGTATATATATATAGTCACCACAATTTTGCCAGCAAGCCGCGGTTTCCCCGTAGCGTCAATCTCTTCGCCCGAGACATTGCGGTTGACGTTCATATCATGAACGCCGTATACTGCAACTCGTTGAGGTAATGGTAGCGATGCAGCGTCAAGACGCGGAAAGGTCGCGCATAATTCTTGACGTGCTCGAATCCGTCGGTCGGGACGGTCAGCGCTCGCAGCGCGTTCGCGCGTCCGAATTCGGCATCGCACTGGGCCTGCTCAATGGCTATCTCAAATATTGTGTGCGCAAGGGATATATTAGGATCAAGCGCGTCCCGGCGCAGCGCTATATTTACTTTCTAACGCCCAAGGGGTTTGAGGAAAAGTCGCGACTTGCCGTGCTGCTGCTATCCAATTCCTTTGCCTTCTTCCGCCAGGCGCGCGCCGACTGTTCCAGCATGCTGAAAGAAGCTGAGGCGCAGGGCTGGCGGAAGATCGTGCTGGCCGGCGCCACCGAACTGGCCGAGATCTGCGCACTTTGCGCGTTGGAGACCAACATTGAGATTATCGCCGTGGTGGACGGCGCGCATACGGGAAAGCACTTCCTCGACCTTCCCGTCGCCCCCTCCTTGGAGGCCGCAGGCACGTTTGACGGCGCTATCATCACGGATCGCTTCAAGCCACAGGAAAGTTTCGACCGCGCCGTCGCGTTGCTGGGCGCCCAACGCGTGCTCGCCCCGCCAGTTCTGGGAATCAGCAGATAGCGATGATCAAATAGGACGCATCAAATATCGCCATAAATGCGCACCCGCCCCATCCGGGAGTCTGGTAGGAGTTCACATAAGCCGTTGGGGCAGGAAAGAAATGCTATATGACGACCAGCCGAACGCTTGGCATCCCTGGCGCCCTGCGCGGCTTCGGGAGACTGACGAATGAAAAAAACTGCATTCATCACAGGCGTGACGGGCCAGGACGGCGCCTATCTGGCGGAGCTTCTGCTCGATAAGGGCTATGAGGTTCACGGCGTTATGCGGCGTTCTTCCTCGTTCAACACCGCGCGCGTGGATCATCTTTACCACGATCTCCATGGCAGCTCCCAGGGATTCTACCTGCATCACGGAGACGTGACCGACTCGACCAACCTCATCCGGTTGGTGCAGGAAACGCAGCCGGACGAGATCTACAATCTGGCCGCGCAGAGTCACGTCCAGGTGAGTTTCGAAACGCCGGAATATACTGCAAACGCCGACGCCATCGGCACCCTGCGCATTCTGGAAGCCATCCGCATTCTCAAAATGGAATCGAAGGTAAGGTTTTATCAAGCCTCAACCTCTGAGCTTTACGGCAAGGCACAGGAGATTCCGCAGAGCGAAACCACGCCCTTCTATCCGCGCAGTCCCTACGCCGCCGCAAAGCTATATGCCTACTGGATTACGGTGAACTACCGCGAGGCCTATAACATGCATGCCTCGAACGGCATTCTGTTCAACCATGAGGGCCCGACGCGCGGCGAAACCTTCGTGACGCGCAAGATCACCCGGGCTGTGGCGGCGATACATTACGGATTGCAGCAAAAACTGTATATCGGCAACCTTGACGCCAAGCGCGACTGGGGCCACGCCCGCGACTATGTCGACGGCATGTGGCGGGTGCTTCAACAGAACAAGCCGGACGATTATGTCCTCGCCACAGGCGAAGCCCATTCGGTGCGTGAATTCATCGAGATCGCTTTCGCCCAGACGAGCCGCGAGATCGCCTGGAAGGGCGAAGGCCTGAAGGAGCTGGGGGTCGACGCTAAGACCGGTGAAACGCTGGTGGAAGTGGATCCGCGCTATTTCCGCCCTACCGAGGTGGAACTGCTGCTGGGCGATCCTTCCAAGGCCCACAGGGTACTGGGCTGGAAACACACGATGTCATTTCGCGACCTTGTGGCGGACATGGTGAAGTCGGACCTCAAAACCATTCCCGAAGAGATGAAGAGGCGCGGCGCGCAACTGCCATGACGGGAGAAACCTGTACATGGCCGTAGAAAACGATCCACGCTACGGGCCCTATGGTCTGCGGGGCAAGCGTGTCTGGGTGGCGGGTCATCGTGGCATGGTGGGTGCCGCACTGGTGCGCCGCCTGGAACGTGAAAGCTGCGATGTTCTGATGGTGGACCGAACGCACGTCGATCTGCGCGATGCGCGATCCGTTCAGGACTGGATACGGGAGGCAAAGCCCCAGGCCATTTTCCTGGCCGCGGCCAAGGTTGGCGGCATTCACGTCAACAACATCTATCCGGCCGATTTCCTCTACGACAATCTGATGATCGAGGCGAATATCATCCATGCGGCGTTTTCCGCGCATGTGGATAAGCTGCTGTTTCTTGGCTCATCCTGCATCTATCCAAAACTTGCACCACAACCCATTCCGGAAGAGGCGCTATTGACCGGCTTGCTGGAGCGGACCAACGAAGCCTACGCGATCGCCAAGATCGCCGGCATCAAACTGTGCCAAGCATATCGCCGCCAGCATGGCAGCGACTTCATCTCCGCCATGCCGGCAAATCTTTACGGCCCCCACGACAATTTCGACCTCACCAGTTCACATGTACTGGCCGCGCTGATCCGAAAGATGGATGACGCAAAGCGCGAGAAAGCCCGCCATGTCACCGTCTGGGGTTCAGGCACGCCGCTCCGCGAATTTCTTCATGTAGACGATTGCGCTGACGCACTGGTCTATTTGATGACCCACTATTCCGGCGACAGTCATGTCAATGTGGGTTGCGGCGAGGATCTCACGATCATGCAGCTCGCTGAACAGATCAAATCGGTGGTCGGGTTCACCGGCGAGATGGAGATGGACCGCTCCAAGCCCGACGGAACACCGCGGAAACTGCTCGACATCGCCGCCCTGCGGAGGCTGGGCTGGTCGCCGCGCATCTCGCTTCCAGAAGGTTTGAAAATGACCTATGAATGGTATCTTTCCAACAACCAGACCGGCATGACTTCGGCTGCCAACCCCTAGTCATCGCAGGCCAAAAGCGCTCCGCATGCATATCGTTCATGTCGCCGGCGCCCTGAAAGGCGGCCCGCTCAGCGCCATCGCCGAGTGGACCAGGCTCCAGACCGTCGCCGGCCATCGGATTTCGCTGATCTATTCCCCCCTGCGCGACGCACCGGAGAGCTTTCGCGGAAATCTTCCGCCGGAGGTTGAATTATATCCTCTCGATATTCCGCGTGACATCCACCCGGTCAGCGATTTTCGCGCCTGCCGGAGTCTGACGCGCCTATTGGCGACAATGCAGCCGGATATCGTCCACCTACACAGTTCGAAAGCGGGTGCCCTGGGACGGATTGCAGCAAGGCTTGTCGGCATTCCCGCCATCTATTCGACCCATGGCGTCGCCTATTTGCGCACCGATGTCGGCATTGGGACGCGCGCGCTGTTTTTCGCCCTGGAATGGCTGCTGGGCTTCGTCGGTACGGTAACAGTGGCGTGCTCGCCTTCAGAAATGGCGACCATGCGCGCCATTCCGGGTTGGAAGATGGTTATTTCCAACGGAATAGACTTGGCGTCCCTGCCGCCCGAAGACCATAGCAGTTCGTCCCAGCCGGGGCTGCAAATTGTCCTGTGCGGACGAATCACGGCGCAGAAAAATCCCAAACTCGCATGCCAGATCGCGCAAATTTCGCCGCCGGATTGGCGCTGGGTCTGGCTGGGAGACGGTGACTTGCAAGATCTCGTCGCGCGCTCCGGTCGCATCGAGGTTCTGGGCTGGATGCCGCGTGCGGCCGCGCTGGCCCGTCTAAATGCCAGCGACATCATGGTGCATACGTCCAGTTGGGAAGGCATGCCGCTCGCGATCTTGGAAGCCATGGCGGTGGGTCTTCCCGTCGTCGCCACCAACGTCGTCGGCAACCGCGATCTTGTCGTCCCCGGCGAAACCGGATTTGTCGCGGACGACGCGCCCGCTTTCCTGCGGGCCTTGCAATCCCTGGCGAAGTCCAAAGACTTGCGGCGAAAAATGGGCGAGGCAGGCCGCCGCCGCGTCGTCGATGAGTTCGATCAGCTCAGGCTCGGCGAGCGCTGGATGGACCTGTACGGGCAGATAAGCAGGAAAAGGCGCGCCACCGCGCCAGCACGCAAACCCTAAAAAATGGCGATATACTTGACAGACCCACACTCAGATGTCGGCTATTTACTCGGCGATCCGATACATCGCGCGAAAACAGCCTGAGGGGCGCACATGTTTCATGAGGCATCATACGAGCGTCACAAACAGGGTTTCCTCAATGATCTCATTGACCCTGAAAGAAAGCGCATCGCCGCGAGTTGGTTTGATACCGAAACTGCAAATTGGTGGAGGGATTCTCGAGGATACGAGATTGCCGACTATTTGGGCGGCGTTCCTGGCGAACGCTGGCTGACTATTGGGGATGGCCGTTTCGGACTGGATTCCATACGACTGAAGAAGCGTGGCGTGGACTACGCATTCCCTACCAATATAGAGAACGCGTTGCTACAGGCGGCAAAGGAGAGCGGGAAAATCTCCGAATACGGCATCGAAAATGCCGAGCATCTCTCTTTTGAGGACAAGTGTTTTGACTACGCTTATTGCAAAGAGTCGTACCACCATTTTCCCCGCCCAATGATTGCTCTTTACGAGATGCTTCGCGTGTCGCGCAAAGGCGTCATTCTGATCGAACCAAATGACAGGAAATGGTCGCCAGCGCGGCGATTGGTTGTCCTGTTAAAATGGATGTTAGGGCGTCGGAAGCACATGGACACAAATAACTACGAGGATGGCGGTAATTATGCCTTTCCAATCTCCAAGAGAGAAATCGAAAAGGTGGCATTAGGAATCAATCTACCGCAGGTCGCGTTCAAAGGATTCAACGATGCATACGTTGTCGGAATAGAGTTTGAGCCGGCAGATGTGCGAAAATCCTCCATGTACCGCAAAATGCGCAGGATCATTTCATTTCGAGATTTTCTTTGCCGGATTGGGTTGGATCATCCGATCATGCTAATGGCGTGTATATTTCATGAACCTGTAACGAAAGAGCAGCGCAAACGCATGCGTGATAACGGCTGGTCCATCGTGGATTTGCCCCGCAATCCCTACATTACCGGCTAAACGTGGCGCGCAAACCAGAACCCAGCCAAAGCCAACTGACGCCGAGCGCCACAAGCGGTTTATCGAAATGGCTGGCCGCGTATGCCCTCACCTATCGAACGACCGTCGGAGACCTTTAAGCTGAAGGTCGCCGCTTTCATCCGCGCAAAGCCAAGGGCTACTTCAAGCACAAATCAATGCTAAAACCCAAGCAGACCGACGCCGATGGCGACAAACCACGCGCGGGTCTGTCAGGTATAAGATCGCCAAACAAATGCGGGCCACAATAGTCCCACGATGGCGGTGACGGCTGCTGTCAACCCGGCAAGCAGAACGGCGAACAGAAGGGCGCTGGCCGGCTGGGGCGAGAAAGCCAGAAGCGATACCGCGGGATGCTCGATATAATCAAAACTGGTATTTTCACCGGCCAAATCGAAACCGCTCTGCAACTCCCGTGCGGCGCTTTGCGCCAGCAGGTCCCGGCTTGCGGCAAGATCCAGATTTTTTGCGATGATAAGCCCGGAAAGTTGAACCGCCTGCGCGCCACTCGCCTTTGATACGGCCGCAATGGCGTGATCTGTTTCATCGATCGTCGCAACAAGAAACCTGTCCGCCAGCTTCGGGTCGGGATTGCGATACTGGAAGGTGAGCGTGGTCTGATTGTCCTCCATCAGGACGGTCACATTCCATTTGATGTAGTCCGCAAGAACAGAAGGCGTGATCGGTTCGTCCGTCTTAAGGACCGTCCGTACGAGATCTGGATGCGCCGCGATGATCCGCGCCGCCACGGCGCGCGACGCCCAGAACACGCGCAGCAGGTCGAAATGGGCGTCCTGATTCCCGTCCGGCAAAACAGATGTGCCGCTGCCATCGAGACCTTCGAAGGCGGAAATTGCGATGCCGCCGCTCTTGGGCAAGACCGTGGCACTGGCCTGGTACGAAACGGGCTGCGAAAGGATCACGCCCATGACCACGCAGAAGGATGCCGCGGCGACGACACCGAACAGCGGCCAGGAGAGCTTGGCGGAGACATTCCTGCGCCTAGCGTCCTGTCGAGCCGTTACGGTTTCATGCATGCAGGCCAACGCCATGCCGAGCGCCGCCCACATGTCCAGATTGATGAAACTGTCACGGTGAAAATCGAAGGCGACAAGCGCAGACATGATGGAAAGCACCGCAAGGTCGCGCGACCAAGTTCCGCTGCCCCTGCGCAGAAGCCGCGCGCCGACCCCGAGCATGAGAACCAGCCGGAAGGCCATATAGGCGGCAACGCCCGGGCCGCCTATTTCCGCCAGCAGCCGCGTATAAAGATTGGATGTCGACGGCCAGCCCTTGGTGTCGTTGGAAAGCCATCCCAACGTTTCAGAATTCAGCCCCCATAACGGGACGTAATTGTAGACGTGGAAGCCAAACTGCCCGAGACCGACGCCGACAAGCGGGTGTTGTTGGCCCATCGAAACGCCGGCCGACGACATTCCGAAACGGGTGCTGATGGAAATAAAATTCTTGTCCTGCGTCAGCAGCGGTTCGAACATCGAGTACGCGGAGAGTGCTATGTGGGCAAACGGCCCTGTTATTTTGTTGAAAGCGGCCGGCGAGAGAACCGCCATTACGAAGAGCGCCGTGACAATCACGATCAGTCCGAAAAAGAACTTCCCGATCATTCGCATCGGCCGGTAAGCAATAAACATGATGAGGCCGCCCACCGCGATTTCGGTCGCCAGCGCGGCAAACGCGGATTTCGACAAGCCCAAGACAACGAACAGCAGCAGAATGCCGATCGTGCCCAAGGCCCCCCATTTGCGCCAGGCACTCTTGGCCCGCAACCCGCTCATGATCAGAAAAGGAAGAATGACGCAGGCAAAGCTTCCGAACCATGACGATTCACGCGCGACCGAAGTGAGGCGGAAAAAGCCGCCTTCATACGCGTCACCGACATAAGGCAGATGGGAGACGCCATGGATTCCGGCCAGGTTGGCGAGTTGAAAAAACCCGACGAACAAAGGCACCGGCAATGACCACCAGGCCGCCCGGATGATCAGGGATTTCCAGTCCGGGTGCCGGCGCAGGCAGAAGGCCAGGTAAAAGGGATACGCCATGGAGATGAACAGCAGAACTGACTGCTCCATGGCGCGCGTCCAGCCGCTCTGGCTTTGGAAAGCCGAATCCAAAATGGCGTTGATGTTGCCGTAAAGGCTCACGGCGGCCAGGGCACAGATCGCGATAGCCAGCAGCGCGGGGACAGGCAACCGGCGCACGAATGCGAGAAATGGTCCGAGATCGCCTCTTGCGATCATCAGAAGGACACCGATGCCGGCCAACGGCAAACATGCCTGATGAACCACAGGCAAATCGTAGGGAATGAGAATGATGGTCCCATAGATCAGCGTGCAATCAAGGAGACGAACAATCCGGTCGGAACTCGTGGAAACCGATGGCGAGGACACATCCCGGGCAATCGCCATTGTCATTGTGACCCCCCATCATGCCGCTTTCGCAGCAGCAGCCAGTTGGTCATCACCATGAGCTGATCCGCGGGCATGTTGGCGAATGGTTCACTCATCGCCTGTTGCGGTGTGGGCAATCCGCCCGGCCACAGGTCCGTATCGCACACTTCCACGGCAAAACCGGCCTTCTCGAATAGTCCGCGGATCGCAAATTCCGGGAGGCGGTTGGTATAGAAGCCCGAATTGACCATGAACTCGCTTTCCCAAATCGGCTCGGAAAAGCGCAGATTGTTCAACTTCATATCGAGATGATCGCGGTAATCAATCCAGTGCGACGCCACGCCGTCCGCCTTCATGATCCGACAAAGCTCTCGCGCGGTTTCCAAAAAGTCGCGCTTGCGCACATGCTCGATCACGGCATTGGAAAATATAAAATCCACGCTTGCATCGGGGATCGCGCGTAGGGATGCCAGACCGTCCACGAGATAGGAACAGTTCAGCCGCGATAGCGCGTCCGACACGGACCTGGCGTTCGCCACGCCCGGTACCGGCATTTTCTTGCGGGCAAGCATGGCTTCGGCCTTTGCGAACAGATTCACCTGCAGTGTCGCCAAAGACGACTGGTCCACCAGGATGGTGCGCTCTGCGCCTGCCGCCTGCGCGAAAAGCGCCGTCAGCAGGCTGTCGCCAGGTCCGAGCTCCAGGACGGTGTAGCCTTTGCGGCCGCCAAACCCGGCCGCTTCATTGTGCATGCGAAAAACCTGGAAGGCGGTTTCGGGATCGTCCATCTGGCCGGCCCGGAAAAGATTAAGGCTTCGCCATCTGTCATAGCGAACCGGCAATCGCGACAACGCGATTTTGGCTGGAATTTTCAAAAACCACGGGACCGTCATCCGTCAGCATCAAAAAAATGGGTGGCGGCGTGGCCATTTTCGGCTCCGCCGATTGAGGCAAACTAGCCGGTCCGCAGGGGACAAAACCAGCAAAAAATACTCGCTCCGACAGTAGGATAGCGCGCTAGGCAGGCCCGATGCCGTGTGGTAATTACGGTCGGCCGTGCCCAGGCGCGGATCCCGGGAGCGAAGGATAAATGTTCATCAGACGATTGGCCTTAGCCTACGGCTTAACCGCTGGTTTCTGCTTCCTGATAGCTTTCAAGTTCGCTCTCGGTGTCTCTCCGGTATACAAGACTGACGCCCTCCTCATTCCCAAAGAACAGACGAGCGCATCCCAGGCTTCGGGCGGCCTGGCTGCTGCGACAAGGCTGCTGGGTATTGGCGGCGGCGGCGATCAGAGCTCCAACTTTTCGAAATTCCGGAAATACTGGGGTTCGCGCGACGTCGCACAGCAGCTTGCGACAAAGTATCCGAACCTGATGCGGAGGATGTTTGCTGCGAACTGGGATACGGCGCACAATCGCTGGTATGACCATCCCCATACACTGCAGCAGATCGTGGCAATTCCGCTCAACTGGATGTTCGGCGTTTATCCCAGCTATGCACCGTCGGTCCAGGAGCTCGCGGACAACATCAAGGGCCGGATAACGCTCGATTACGACGAATCGAACCAAGAAATTCACGTCACCTACACCTCGTCAGACGCCAAGTTCGCGCAATGGTTCATGGCAACGGTCATCTCCCAGACCGATCAGGCGGTGCGCGAGGCCGAGCAACGGCGCGACCAGGACTTCATCAACTTCTCAAGAAACCGGCTGGAACGGGAGACCAACGTCTCGTACAGAGATGCATTAACCGACTCGGTACGCCAGTTCGAGATTTCGAACATGTATTCCGAGGCGGGCGACAATTTCAGCTTCCAGTATGTGGAAGCGCCCGACTTGCCCGTCAACCACATCGCGCCGCGACCGCTAACCTACACGGTGTTCGCCTTCATCTTCGCCAATCTGATGGCGGCTTGCCTGGTGGGCGCGATGATGCTTTGGCCCCAAAGCGCGCTGACACGCCGGGTGAACGCCGCAACCGGCTGGCTGATGGCCCGCACCGTGCCGTATCTGGGTGGACAGCGCCAGCGGCGCACCACCTGATGTCCCTGATCCGCTCGGTCGCGAAAGCGGCGTTGCCGCCGCCCCTGACCATTCGACTGCGCGCCGTCTTCAAGCAGCATGAGCCAGAGCGCGCGCTGCTGCCGGCGCTTTGCGATCCGGCGCGCATGGCTGTGGATATTGGCGCGGCGCTGGGCGCCTATACATGGCCGCTGTCTCGGCTGTGCGTCGGCTGCGTCGCCTTCGAACCCAATCCTGACCAGGCGCGCTATCTTGGCCGCGCCCTTGGTGGCAAGGCGCGGGTGGAAAATCTGGCGCTGTCCGACCATGACGGCGAAGCGGAGCTGGTCATCCCTCTGGGCCGTGGCAGCGACCAGGCCGGGCTTGCCACCATCGCTCCTGGGGCTTGGCTGGACGGCAAGCCGGTGCTACGGGTCAAAGTGGCGATGCGCAGGCTGGACGGCTTCGCCATCGCGCCGGTGGGTTTCATCAAGCTGGACGTGGAAGGTCATGAGCTGGCGGTGCTGAAAGGCGCGCCCTTGCTGCTGGCGCGGGACCGGCCCACGCTTCTGGTCGAGCTGGAAGAACGCTTCGGCGAAGGCAGCATCGCGCGGGTGCGCGATTTCCTGATGTCAGTTGGCTATCGCGGCCTTTATCTGGACGGAAAGCGGCTTCATTCCATTGCCGCTTTCGATCCTGCTCTTCACCAGCAGATGGCGCATTGGGGCACGCCCGGCGCCTATATCAACAATTTCATCTTCGTCGCCCAGGACGGTTTTGCGGAGGCGCGCCAGCGCGTCGCCCGGCTGGGTTATGCGGTTGAGGCCTAGGTGAACATCGCGCGCGAACCGCTGCGCGTCACCATCGTCGCCATGACGGTGGGCTTCGGCAGCGCACCTTATGTCCAGATGCTGCCCGAGGCGCTCAGCCGATACGCCAGGGTGAGCCTGGTCGCGCCGGAGCATTTCAACGATCCGGTGCTGCGCGCTGACGTGATCAAGTTTCGCACCGGCGTCTCGCCGAAACACGCGCTGCTGCAGAGCCTTAAGCCCTGGAGCCATGCGGACCTGCTGCGCAAGGTGCGCGCCACCCGGCCCGATGTGATCCACATTCTCAACGGCTATGGCTATCCTTGGGCGCTGGCGATCGCCGCTTTCGGCGGCGCGCCCATCGTCACCACCCTGCACGATCCATCGCCCCATCCGGGCAACCGGGTGGATGCGCTGGCCTTCCATACCGGCAAGTTCACCTTGGTGCGCAGCGCCGGCATTCATATTCATGATGGGATGTTTCGCGACGAATTGAAACGGCACTTCCCCGGTAAGCCTATTTTTGTGATCCGCCATCCCAGTTTCGCGAGCCGCTATCTGAAACATGCCAAGCCCGGCGTGACGCGAGGGCGCAGCGTACTGTTCTTTGGCCGGGTCGAATATTACAAGGGCATCAAGACATTGCTTGAGGCGGAGCAACTTCTCCCGCCGGACGTCAGCCTGACCGTGGCGGGTGCAGGCGCGCTGTCGGACAGCGAGAAACAACTCGCCGCGGCGCTGGGATCGCGTCTGACATTGCTCAACCGCTTCATCAAGGACGACGAGGCCGCACTTCTGTTGCAGCAGGCAGGTGTACTGGCCCTGCCCTATCTGCAGGCGACGCAATCCAGCCTGCCGCTAATCGCGGCGGCTTTCGGCCTGCCGGTTGTGGCTTCGTCGGTCGGCGCCTTCACCACCGAAATGCCCCAACTGGGCGGGCTTCTGGTGGAGCCGGGCAAACCACAGGTCCTGGCCGATGCGTTGATGAGGCAACTCGACGCGCCCGCGCCGATCCATAACAACCAGGAAACCTTCGACGATCTGGCGCCACGCTTTATGGATATGTACCGCGAGGCCACCCTCTGATGCCGCTGGTTTCGGTCATCATCGCCTGCCTCGACGGCCTCCAGTACCTGCCCAAGGCAGTGGACAGCGTGCTAGCCCAGAGCTTTACGGATATCGAACTGGTGATCATGGACGGTGCCTCGCAAGACGGCACACCGAACTATCTGAAAAGCCTCGCCGACCCGCGCGTCACCTGGCGCTCAGAGCGAGACGGCGGACTGACACAGGCCTGGAACAAGGCGGTCGGGCTGGCGCAGGGCGACTGGCTGCTGTTCCTGGGCGCCGACGACTATCTCTGGGATCGGGAGGTCATCGCCCGGGCCGCGCCCTATCTGAAAGAAAGCGACGCAATATTGGCCTTTGGCGATGTGAACATCGTGGCCGAGCAGAGCGACGATGTGGTCCAGACTGCGCGCTCCGACAAGAACAGGTTGCTGGCGCAACTGCGCGGCCCCAGGGGGCTTGGCCTGCCGCACCAGGGTTTCTTTCACAGCCGCCGTGCCTTCGACACCGGCCTGTTCGACGCCTCCTTCCGGCTGGCGGCGGATTATGAATTCATCAGCCGGTTTTCCGCGGGCGAAGATTTTTTCTTCCTGCCCATCGGCCCGGTGGCGGCTTTCCGCATGGGCGGCCTCAGCACGAACCCCTGGGTGACCCTGGAGGCCTATCGGGAATTCGCCAGGGTCCACCGGCTGCGCGGCCGTGGACGGCTGCACGGCGCCGGGCAGATGACCAAGGCGCATCTCAAGATCTGGATGAAAGCGCTGCTGGGGGCTTATATCGCGCGGTGGCTGGTCAATATCAGCCGCAGCGTGCGCGGCATGCCGCGTTACAAATAATCCGGCTGGCGGGCTGTCCCCGCCGCCAGAATCCTATATGAAACGGGGCCGTTTCGCGCCAGCCCGGGAAACATGTCGCTGAAGAAAACGTTCGCCAACGCCTTTTTTCCGCGCCCGGTCCCGTCGCTGGAAAAGATCAGCTGGAACGCCCGCTTCAACGCTTGGCGCGCCGCCAATGCCGAGATACCGGTATTTGCGCAACGCGCCGGTTTCTATGACTATGTCGGCGGCCTGATCGGAGGCCAGCCCATCGATTACTTGGAGTTCGGCGTCTTTCGCGGCGCAAGCCTGAAGCACTGGATGAGCCTGAACGCGCATGCCGGCAGCCGTTTCTTCGGCTTCGACACCTTCTCAGGCCTGCCGGAAAAGTGGCTGGACTTCGAGCAGGGCGCCTTCGATACCGGCGGTGCGCTGCCGGACATCCGCGACCCGCGCGTGCAGTTCGTCAAAGGCATCTTCCAGGACACGCTGTACGGCTTTCTCGTCAGCTTCGCGCCCCGGCCGCAGATGGTGATCCATGTGGACAGCGACCTGTTCTCGTCCGCATTGTTCGTGCTCTGCGCCATGGACCGGCTTGTTAAACCCGGCACCCTCGTCCTGTTTGACGAATTCGCCAGCCTGTTGGATGAGTTCCGCGCCTGGCACGACTACCTGCTTGCGTTCCGCCGCACCGCCACGGCGCTGGCCCGCACCGACAGCTTCGATCAGGTCGCATTCCGTATCGAATCCTAAACGGTTCGCACGGCTTCCCGCGCCAGGCCGGACTGAGACTTGCGGCCTGCGCCGCCTTGATGTCGCCCGGTTCGGCTTGCGGCGGCTGGTCAACCTTTCGCGCCTGGCGCGTGGACTGCCACCCTACCTCGGCTAAATTTGCGGGGGCCCGACAGGCAATAGGCCGCGGAATGGCGCACATGAATCCAGCGCGCTAGCGCGGACGAATTGGCCTTGAGAAAGCGCCCGACAAACGCGCGCAAGCCGCCGCGCCGGATCAGACTCGCCGCCTTTATGCGCACATATTCCGCCGCATCGCTCTCCACGTCCGCGAAGCGCGTGCGGAACAAGCTCTCCATCTCGTTTTCGTAACGATAGAAAACATGGTTGTAGAGATAGCGCTCCAGACTAATGGGCGAGCCATAGCGCGCTGCAAACGGGCGGGCTACCTTGAGATACCAGAGCCGCAGCTTGCGGCTTTGCAAACGGTGAATCCAGGGTAGGTTGCAGTGCTGTTCGATCACAGCGGAAGCCAGTGGAAACACAGTATAAACCTTGCCGCCCGGTCTTAAGATACGCGCCAGTTCGGCGATTGTGGAATTGAGGGTGACGATATGCTCGAACACGGTGTTGAACAGGATCACGTCCACGCTGTTGTCGGGCAGCGGAATGGTCTCTGGATCGGTGAAGTAGCTGATGCGCGAGACCAAATTGAGCGACGGGCGTCTGGCGGCACGCGCCTCGATGCTGGTGCGGGCTTCGGGGACGTCAACGCCGATCACGTTTAACCCATCGTCCAGCAGCATCTCGACAAAACGGCCATCGCCGCAGCCCAGATCCAGCACCGTGGCGGAAGGACCGAATTCGGCGGCACGGCTGCGAAGATAATCGTCTGTCGCAGTCATCGGGAAAGGTCAGGTTGGAAGGATATCCGGCTTACAGGCCCGGTCCCCGCCGGTCAATCAGCCGCTCCGCCACGAAGTCGCGCAGGTCGCCGTCCTCATAGAGATGACCGGGAATGCCCGCCGCATTCGCCGCCTGTATGTCGCTTGGCGTATTGCCGACCAGAAAGCTGCGATCCTTGTCAACCGGCCAGTGCGCCAGCAGATCCAGGATCATGCCCGGTTCGGGCTTGCGGCGGCGGCAGGGTCGGCCATAGCCTGCGGCGTTGCCATCGGGATGATGAGGGCAATATTCAAACGCATCGACATGCGCGCCAACCGCCGCCAGCTGTTCGTCGATCCAGCTATGCAGGGCACTGACATCCGCTTCGCCGTAATAGCCCCGCGCCACTCCCGCTTGGTTGGTGACGATGAACGCGTAATAGCCGCGGTCGTTGCACTGCCGCACCGCTTCCCTGGCGCCTTGCAACCATGCGAAGTCCGCCGGCCGGTGCAGATAGCCGATATCGCGGTTTAGCACGCCGTCGCGGTCGAAGAACACCGCTGGACGGCGCAGCTGCCGCGGCAGTTCGACCTGCGCCCGTTCGAAATCCGGCGGCACGCCGATGTCGATGAAATAGCCGTCGAAAAGCTGGCCGCGCATTCGTCCCGCCGCGGCAAGGGCGGGAAAGAGGTCGACCTCCAGGGATGTTTTGCCTGGAGGCACCGCGGCGGCGACATCGCGGCTGAGCGCATAGATGCCGCCATTGATCGGGCCGGCGACACCCTCCCCCGGCGCATGAAAGCTTGTGACCTTGCCGTCCGCGAACCGCACCCGGCCATAGCGATCGCCGGCCGCATCGCGCAACGCCATCACCGCGCCGCCGTCGGGCACATCGGCGGCCAGTGCCCGCAGGTTGATGTCGAAGAAACTGTCGCCGTTTGCCATCAGGAAGGCCGGCGCCAGATGCGGTAGGGCGAAGCGCAGCGCCCCGCCGGTGCCCAGCGGCTCCGGTTCGCGGAGTACGCGGATGCGCGCCCCGCGCCAGTCCTTGCCGTCATAGCGCGCCGCGACCTGGTCGCCGAAATGACCGGCGAGAAGAAGGATGTCGGTGAAGCCGTGGCGCGCCGCCTCGTCCAGCAGCGTGTCGAGGAAGGGGCGGCCTGCTACCTCCAGCAGCGGCTTGGGCGTGGTCTGGGTGTGCTCGCCAAGCCGCGTGCCCAGACCGCCGGCAAGGAAGATCGCCTGCCTCAGCAACGCTTGTTGTCGGCGCGCATGTTCTGCTTTTTCGCCTCGGCCGACCTCATTACAACCTCATGAAAAGCCTTGCATATTAAACCGCCCTGGCCCCGCTTTATCGGGCCGGCCCGGTATGCCATTCATGGCGGTCCCTGACATAGCGGAATCCCCGTGAAAGACAAAATCCCGGCCTCCCCGGCTGCCGCCGCCCTGCGCATCCGCGCCCGCGCGCCCTTGCGGCTGGGACTGGCGGGCGGCGGCACCGATGTCGCGCCCTATTGCGACGAGTTCGGCGGCGCTGTGCTGAACGCCACCATCGACCGCTATGCCTTCGCTTTCATCGAGCCGTCGCCGGACGGCCATGTTCATTTCATCGCCTCCGACCTGGAAACCCGCGAACGCCATGCGCCCGATTTGGACTCGATCGGCAATGCCGGGCTGGTGCTGCACCGGGCGGTCTGCCGCCGCATGGTGCGCGCCTATGGCAGCGAACAGATGCCGCGTGTCACGGTGCGCACCCTGGTGGATGCGCCGCCGGGATCGGGACTGGGTTCGTCCTCGGCACTGGTGGTGGCGCTGGTGGAAGCTTGGCGCGCCCTGCTGAACGTCCCGCTGGGACCGTATGAGGTCGCGCATCTCGCCTATCAGATCGAGCGCATCGACCTGGGCCTGTCGGGCGGCAAGCAGGATCACTATGCCGCCGCCTTCGGCGGCACGAACTATATCGAGTTCATGGCGGGCGACCGGGTGATCGTGAACCCGCTTCGCATCCCGCGCGAGATCCTGAGCGAACTGGAGACGTCGCTGGTCGCCTGCTTCACCGGCGTGTCGCGCCGTTCGGAAGATATCATCGACCAGCAGCGCGCCGGCATGACCCAGAAGAGCCAGCGCACCCTGGACAGCCTGCACCAGCTCAAGACCGACGCGCTGGAAATGAAGCAGGCGCTGCTGCGCGGCGACATTGCGCGCATGGCTGCGGTGCTGGATCATTCGTGGACGGCCAAGAAGCGGACCGCCAGCGGGATATCCACCGGCAAGATCGAGGCGCTGCACGCGGTCGCCTTGCAAGCGGGCGCGCTGGCCGGCAAAGTGTCGGGCGCGGGCGGCGGCGGCTTCATGATGTTCCTGGTGCCGCCGGAAAAGCGCCTGGATCTGCTCAAGGCGCTGCGCACAGCAGGCGGCGACGCTGAAGGCGTCAAGCTCACCGCCACCGGCGCGGAAAGCTGGACCATGCCCGGCTGATCAATGCCTCTCACAAAATTTTTCTTGACGGTGCGGTCTCAGCTTCATTACTGACCGACTGATGATAAATCCGGGATAGGCAAGGATGATGCGGCTAGTAGGCACCTTGACCCTTGGTGAGCACCCAGACCGTCTGTAGCAGGATCACCACGTCATACCAGAGGGTCCAGTTCTTGATGTACCATTCGTCGTACGACACCCGCTCGGCGAACGTAGTGTGGCTACGCCCGGAGATTTGCCATAGGCCGGAGATACCCGGACGAACCCTTTCGTAAAGGCCGATTCCAGGCCCGTATTCGGGTAACTCACGGCGAAGGAGCGGGCGTGGTCCCACCAAACTCATCTGACCGATCAGCGTGTTGAAGAGTTGTGGAAGTTCGTCCAAGCTCTTGCGTCGCATCCATCGTCCGATCCGTGTTGTCCGAGGGTCGGTCTGAAGCTTGAAATTGGATTCACGATAGCGGACCAAGAGCGCGGGCTCTTCCTTTTCCCACCGCTTCAGAAGTTCTTCAGCATTGGCCACCATGGTCCGGAATTTCCAGCAACGAAAATCGCGCCCGTCCCGGCCTATCCTGTACTGCCAGAAAAAGATCGGTCCGCTGTCCTCCAGTTTGATAAGTGCGGCCAAGGTTGCAAAAACGGGCGATAGCAGCACAAGCAGAGCCACCGAACCAATGATGTCCACGGAGCGCTTGAGAATGCGCTGTGGCAGGCGGGCCAGATTGTTGCGGACCTGCAAAAGCAGCAGATCCTTGCCGAAGAAGGAACTGGTGCCGAGGCCGAACAGCGGCAATCGCCTGAGCGGCGGAACGATAGCGACGCGGATATCGGCACCGATCAGCTGATCGATCAGGTCGTTCTGCGCCAGCTGCAACCGGTCATCCGGCACCCATACCACTTGGCGGCATCCGGCCTTCACCAAGGCAGCGACGATTTCGTCGGGCGCCACTGCGATAATGCGAAGCTGGCCTAAAGCTGGTGGCAACTTATTCTCAGTCGATTCGGGCACCAGCCAGCGGACATCCAGCCCCAGGGATAATTGTTTCCCAAGCGCGCGGCACACATCTTGGGCCGTCTTGCTGGTCCCGATAATAGCAGTGGGCAAGTTCCACAACCCGGCCGCGCCCAGCGCCATGCGCATCAATTGCCGAGCGCTGGGCACCAGGAATAACAGCGCGATCCAGACCGCGAGAGCAGGAACGGCAGCAGCAGGCTGCAATCCGATAACGGCGGCGCTGTATATGATGCCGCTAATCAGGAGAGCAGCAGTCGTGGCCCGCGCACCGTCCCAGAAAAGTTGCCGCCGGCTATAATCGCCAGCCAGATAGCGCGCGCCGATAAACGCAATCGCTATGACGATGATAAGATCGACGGTGTCGTGGCTGACCATGCTCCGGCCACGGAACAATGCGAGCCCAGGGGATGCGCCAAACCAATGCAGGGCCAGATCCGCGGCCGCGAAACAAACCAGATCCGCCAGCATAAGGCCGCCGACAATCGCGCCCCGGCGGGGGGTGGAACTCGCCTGGATGCCAAAATTCTGCGGGCGCGATCTCTCTATGGGGGCAGCGACCGACATGTCAGCAGTCAAGCTCTGTAATCATGGTCCCCCGTTTGGGCTGCAAATTGCAGGCGCCGGCTATTTCTGAGCGCATTAAGCCCATATTGCAATTGGCAATATTCCACAATTATTACAGCAGCTTGTAAAGCTCCTGTGAGGTCCATTCGTTCACATTCCCGCGGGAAATTGCAGACCTCAGGCCAGCCATGATCCGTTGATAAAAGGTGAGGTTGTGCCAAGTCAGCAGCATCGCGCCGATGATTTCCCCTGCCTTGACGATGTGATGCAGATAAGCCCGGCTAAACTGGCGGCATGCGGGACAACTGCAATTGGAATCCAGGGGCTCAGCATCATCCGCAAAACGGGCGTTTCTCAGATTGAGCGGGCCTTCCGGCGTGAAAGCCTGGCCATTTCGGCCTGAGCGGGTGGGGAGTACGCAATCGAACATATCCACGCCGCGCAGGACCGCGCCGACAATGTCGTCGGGCTTTCCCACACCCATCAGATAGCGGGGCCTGTCGGTTGGTAAATCCGGAAGGGTGGCGTCCAATGTCTCAAACATGACTTGTTGGCCTTCCCCCACGGCCAAGCCTCCCACGGCATAGCCGTCAAATCCGATTTCCTGAAGAGCCGCCGCAGAGCGTGCGCGCAGATGCGGGAAGACGCCGCCCTGGACGATGCCGAAACAGGCATGGCCGGGTTGTTCGCCAAACGCAGCTTTAGACCTGGCCGCCCACCGCATAGAAAGACCTAGGGACGTCTCAATCTCGGATTCGCTCGCGCCAAAGGCCGGACATTCATCCAGCACCATCTGGATGTCCGATCCCAGCAGCCTCTGGATTTCCATCGCTCGTTCTGGCGACAGGAACTCCTCATGGCCATCTATGTGCGATTGGAATTTGACCCCTTCTTCACTGATCTTGCGCAGCGATGCCAAGGACATGACCTGGAAACCGCCGGAATCCGTCAGGATCGGTCTTTCCCAACCCATGAGGTCATGTAGCCCACCGAGCTTGGCGATTCGTTCGGCGCCTGGCCGCAACATAAGATGATAGGTGTTGCCCAGGATGATATCGGCACCCGTTTCGCGCACGCTTTGCGGCAACATTGCCTTGACGCTACCTGCGGTGCCAACCGGCATGAAAGCGGGCGTGCGGATCGGACCACGTGGCGTATGGAGGATGCCGGTGCGCGCCGCACCGTCCGTCGCCAAAATCTCGAAACGGAATCGACTCATGGCGCCCTGATCAGAAGGCATGCATCGCCGTACGAATAAAATCGGTAACCCTGCTCGATCGCCTCCGCATAAGCGCGCTTCATGATCTCCAATCCCATGAAGGCGCTCACCAGCATGAATAAGGTGGAGCGCGGCAGGTGAAAATTGGTGAGTAGCATATCGGCCGCCCGGAATTGATAGCCCGGCGTGACGAAGATGTCTGTTTCGCTGTCGAAGGAGCGGATAATTCCCTCCGGTGAAGCGGCGCTTTCCAGGGTTCGCAGGGACGTTGTCCCCACCGCCGCGATGCGCCTTCCGGCACCGCGCACGTCGTTCAGCCGCGTCGCGGTTTCGGCGCTTAGTACCGCATGTTCAGCATGCATACGATGATGCTCAGTGTCTTTGGCGGTGACCGGCAAAAAAGTGCCCAGGCCGACATGCAATGTCACAGCCTCGCGCACCACCCGCTTCGCGTCCAGCGCCGAGAACAATTGCGGCGTGAAGTGAAGACCGGCGGTGGGCGCGGCCGCTGAACCAAGGTTACGCGCGAATATGGTTTGATAATCAGCAAAATCCCGCACGTCGGGTTTTCGCCTTCCCGCAATGTAGGGCGGCAAGGGCATCTCGCCGCGGGCCGTGAGCGCGGCATCCAAAGCGGCATCGGAAAGCGCGAATTCGATTTCCGCCTCCCCATCCTCGCCCCGCATGGCGACGCGAGCCACAAGACCATCAAAGCCCAACGCATCGCCCACTGCCAATTTGCGAGCCGGACGCGCCAAAACTGCAAACCGGGAGGAGCCAATGCGCCGATGCAGCAGGATCTCAATTTTTGCCGAACCCGTCTCACGCAATCGCACGCCATGCAACCGCGCGGGCATGACCCGGGTGTCATTGACCACCAGGGCATCGCCAGCATTCAGATAGTCCGGCAAATCTCGCACATGGCGATGCCCAATCGTTCCGTCACTCCGCACCACCATCATTAGCGCGTTGTCGCGCGGAGAGGCGGGCCTCAGTGCGATACGTTCCTCCGGCAGTTCGAAATCGAACAGGGATACGTCCATGGAGGCGCTATAGCAGGTCGAAGGGCGATTTTCAGCCCGCGCTGCCGAGCGCTGCCCGGATGATGCGGTTCTGCGTTGCCTGATCGAGATATGGATGCATCGGCAAACTGATCACGGTCTTGGCCAATTTTTCGCTCACCGGCGTGGGCACCGAAGGATAAAGGGCATAGGCCTTCTGCCTGGACAGCGGGATCGGGTAATGGACTGCGGTGGGAACGCCGGCCTCTTTCATACCGGCCTGGAATTTGTCGCGGTTCTCGACTTGCAACGTATACTGCGCCCAAGTTGAGGTCGCTCCATCGATCACATGCGGCGTTACCAAGCGATTGGAGCCCGCAAAAGCATCATTGTAGCGCTTGGCGACTTGGTTGCGCAGCCTGATCTCATCTTCAAAGATTTTGAACTTTTCGATCAGGATCGCGGCCTGGATGGTATCGAGCCGCGAATTATAGCCGATGCGCACATGTTCATAGCGATCCGACCCCTGCCCGTGCATCCGCAGGGAGAGGAGCGCGTCTTTCAGGTCGTCGTCATTGGTGAAGCAGGCACCCCCATCGCCGTAGCAGCCCAGCGGTTTGGCGGGAAAAAAGCTGGTTGCGGCGGCTTCGCCGATCGCGCCCGCGCGTTTGCCGTCCAAAAGACCGCCAAAGCCTTGAGCGGTGTCACAGAGAAGTTTCAACCCCTCCCGCGCGGCGACCGGTGCCAAGGCGCGATAATCCGCTGGCTGACCGAACAGATCCACCGGCATCACAACCTTACGCTTGAGCTTTCCCTCGCACTTCACCAATGCGATCGCGGCCTCAAGGCTCTTGGGATCCATATTGAAAGTATCAGGCAACACATCCACGAACACCGGCGTGGCGGCCGCCAGCGCCACCACTTCACCGGTTGCCGCAAAGGTGAAGGCCGGCACAAACACCGCGTCGCCAGGCCCTACATTCCAGGCGCGCAAAATCAGCAAAAGGGCATCGGTCCCATTAGCGCAGGCGATGACGTGCTTGACGCCGGCCCACGCCGCCAAATCGTGCTCCAATTGAGCGACCTGGGGTCCCAGGATCCATTGACCGCCTTCGACGGCCGCCTTGATGGCGGCTTCAAGCGGTGCGCCGAGGCGCCGCCGCTGAGCCTGAAGGTCAATGAAGGGGATGGTTTCAGCCACAGTTCATATTGCTAGCGTTGAGGTCGCGCCGTTTTGAATTAGCGATGTCGGATTTGCGATACACCAAAGTTTACGAATTAAGACAGCATCTGTGCGGTTATTGGGCTACTACATTTGACGGCTCCCTGCCCATAACTCTACCGACACAGGCAGCGGATCAAGTTTCTGCCTCTCCCACCACTGTTGTTCTGATGCGCTGCGATGGAGATCGCCATGATGGAGGGCGCAGAGGGGTACGACATACTCGTCGCTGACTTTTTGGCTGAGCCCCCGACGTTGGGCGAAGCGGAGATGATGGGCATGGGACGGTTGGCGATTGCAGACGAGGCAGGGGAGCTCGGCCACACGCCGGAGATGGGTTTTATCGCGTATCCGGCGTTCAAGACCGAGCCAAAGCTTGGATTTGTCGATTCTCAAGCCCTGCGCAATCTTGGAGGGCGTGGACAGGTGAACGGAAACGTTCTTTCTCTGCGCCGGCGTTAGGGCGTCGCTTTGTTCGGATTCGCTGGCAGTGACTGCCGTGGATGTCGGCACCCGCACGACATCTGGACCGGGGGCCGTTTCGATTGGGTGCGGCAGGGGTGAGGCGCCAGCCGCGTTGGCGGTGGCTGGACCGGCCGTAATGGTCGCTGCCGTCTCCGGGGCGTTCGCTGGGGACGCAGGTTGGGCGACAACCGCCTTTGCTGCTGCTGCTTCAGCTCCAGCGTGCGCATCAGCAGCGACCTCGGGTGCTGGCCGCTCGCCAGTTTCAACCGGCGACGGCGCGACGAGCACGGCTGATGGCGCCTTGGGCATTGCGAAGGGATGGGACATAGACCCTGAGATCCAACAGGGAGGCGCGGTTGTGGCGCGAGAGCTGATCGACTTGGTTTGTGTCTTTGCAGATCTCGATCAGCTGCCTGAGGCCGCTGCAATAACCTTCTGCCGAGAGATCATCGGCTAGGTCATGAACTCATAAAGGGGATTCCCAAATTTGGCGAACAGTGATTCAAGGTTCCAGCGATGGAGGTTTGGATGGCGCGCTTTGATTTGACGGATTTCGAGTGGTCTGTGATCGCGCC
>Ga0182024_10003174_pt1 | contig 39561 bp, 21 predicted proteins | sample P32metaG_FD_120480 | JGI IMG/M metagenome (GOLD analysis project Ga0182024, IMG submission 120480) | Permafrost microbial communities from Stordalen Mire, Sweden - P3-2 metaG (Illumina Assembly) | ecosystem: Environmental > Terrestrial > Soil > Wetlands > Permafrost | place: Sweden: Stordalen...
GAAGTTGCCGTCAAATATGGGATCGCGATCACGATTGAGGCTGGACCCGCACTTCCGATCTACGAGCAGATCCAGCAACGGCTTGGGCTTGCGGTTCGGCTACACCCGTAATCGGAATCTCGCCATGGCGACGAACGTCGCCATTCTGCAGTTTTGCTGGTATGACGTCTGATGAGGATGCTCTCCTCGTCGCCGTATTGCGTTCAGCGTGGATTCCGAGGAACTCTCAATCACGCAGGGACCATTCGGTGTTTTCCCAATCTGGTTGAATAGCGTATGGGCGGATTTCAACCCCACAATGACCCCACAATACGGATTCCTCACTGTTCCAATCAATACCTTAGGCTGCCAGCCGTTCCGCGTAAGTCGTTGATATTACGTTGTTAAATGTTCTCTTAACCGACAGGTTGTAGGTTCGATTCCTACCGCGTCCACCATAGAATCAACTAGTTAGCTAGATTCGCGCTCTGCTTGCGCTCCGCTGCTTTCGAGTGCTCGTTCAGTTGCCTTCAGGCCTGCCATGCTGGTCTTATCCATGACCACACAGTAAACCTTCATAGTTATGCGGTGTGCCGTAACAGCGGACTGGATAAGATGGAGTTCACAGGCAGCTCCGCGGCTGTTCAGCGTATCCGCGACCACACGGACTCCTTTGAGCTTGAAGTTTTCGATCTATGGAGTTGCCCCAATCTGATAATTGAGCGATGCGAGCGTGAGCCGGTACTGGTATTGCGCGTCTGTGTTCCCGATTGCCGCGTCGGTCTGCTGGAATTGCGCCTGACTCAGTTCCACGATCGAACTAAGTCCCAATCGATATCGCGTTTGTGCCAATTGCAGCGCCAAGTTTGCCTGATCGAGAAGCTCGGCTGTCACACCCACCCTCTGATACGCAGTGTTCGCTGCCAGCCATGCAGTACGAACGTCGCGAACAATCCGATCGCGCAGATCGCGGGTCTGTTCAGCAGCCGTCTGGGCACGGATCGATGCTTCCTTCGCCTGCGCCTGATAGAGGAATCCGTTGAAGACGGGGATATTCATGTTGACGCCAATGCCACCCCACCAATTGTTCAAGTAGTATTCCGCAGGCCGAATCGGCACACTGCCAGCGGTTCCCGCAGCGCTAATGGTAGGCAGCATCTGGTCACGTTGCGCATGGCTGAACTTTACCGCTGCTTGTTGGCTGTAGTTCAACGCCTGTAGATCCGGCCGTTGCCGAAGAGCAAGTTGCAGCAGTTGATCGGCGTCGGCAGGAGGCGCAGTCAATGGCCCACTGTCTTCTACCAGATCGTATATGACCTGTCGATCGAGACCCAATACCGCGTCCAATGCAGCCATGGTCGAGTCAACATTGTTCCGGGCATCGAGTTGCAGTAGCTTGGCCTGCGATAAATTAACGTTGGCGAAGCTCAGATCGAGTGTCGATTTTAATTTGTTCGCGGTCATTCCGTTGATTTGGGTCTGAGTCGTCTGCCGCGTCTTGACATTCTGATCCGCAACCTTCAGCAGCGCCTGTGCCTGCAAAGCATTGAAGAATGCCTGGTCGGCCACCACGACAATATCTTCCGTGGTGGCGAGGGCATTCGCATTCTGCGCCTTCTCCTCAAGCTTTGAAGATGCCACAAGGTTGCCGGTTTTGCCGAAGTCAGTGATTAGCTGCGTGAAGCCCCCTCCGGCTCCCGCATGCGTGAAGAGGCGCGAAGCAGTGAGCGAACCCGCGGAGATGCGGCTACCGTTCTCGGCTTCCACAGCTGTCATACTCACCAGTGCCGTAGGCAACTCAGCGGCCCTTGCTTCCCGGACAACCTGATGCTGCGCCAGCGCAAGTAGATGGGCAACACTCACTCGCGGGTTATTCTTGACGGCCATCTGCTCCGCCTCCGCCTGCGTCATGCCAAGGTTCTCGCTGGTGGCAGAGGGCTTTGCCGATGCTGCACTCATTCCTTGTGGCATCGGGGTGGTGCTTTGCTGCAATAGAGCCGCGAGCGAAACCTGCGGAGCCGTCGGCAACTGCGGACTGGTAGCGGCCATCTGTCCATGCAGAAAACGGGAACAGACGATGGCAAGCAAGAGTAGGAGCGTCGAACCGCGACGCCTAACTGTTGGCCGCTTCATCATTCTCATGCCTCCTCCGCAACTGTGGTCGTGTTTTCATGTCTTCCGTGAATGACCAGATACACTGCGGGCACGAGGAACACGGTCACAACCACCGAGACTGCAAGCCCTCCGATGACCGCGCGCGCCAGCGGCGCATATTGCTCACTGCCGGCCTCTATTCCCAGTGCCATCGGAATCATGCCCAACAGCGTTGCCAGCGATGTCATGAGAATCGGACGCAAGCGAATCTTGCAGGACTCGACGACCGCCTCCAGCAGGGGACGCCCTTGCTTGTGCAGTACGCCGGCAAATTCGACAATCAGAATGCTGTTGGATACGACAATGCCGGTCATCATAATCACGCCCATCAACGACATGATATTCAGCGTGCTTCCGGTTACCAGCAGGATCAACGCAACTCCCGCCAGTCCAGGCGGAACGGCCATCAGTATGATGAATGGATCGATGAAAGAAGTGAACTGGGTCATCAGGATCAGGTAGACCATCAGCACCGCAAGTGTGAGGCCGACTCCAAATTCCTCGAACGACCGGCTCATGCTGACAACGGCGCCACGGAGGTTGAGCACGGTATTCTTATCGGTCTTTGTGCTGGCCAAAAGCGTTTCGATATTTTTTCCAACATTCTGTAGCGCTTCTGTCTTGGTGGAAACGTAGATGTCGATTACACGGCGAATCTGGTAGTGGTCCACTTCTGTTGGCGTATTGATCAGCTTCATATTCGCGACGGAACTGAGCGGCGTATATCCGGCTGCATGATCGCCCGTCCAGAGTTTCCGATCGTTATCGGATGCCTCGTGAGCCTGTTGCATCGGACTATAGCCCTTGGGCTGAATGCCGCGCAAAGGAATGTTCTCGAAGTCCTCCATCGTCATGTTATTGAGAACGCTGTTTGCATATTGGACAGTTACCATGTAGTTGTTGCCGGTCTTTGGATCGATCCAGTAACTGGGGGCAACCATACCATCGGAGGTCATGGCGGTAATTACGTTCTGCACTACGTCCCTGGCGGAAAGGCCGATCAAACTGGCCTTTTCGCGGTCGATATTCAAGGCAATTCCTGGATAGTCTAAATCCTGGGGAATGTAAACTCCGCTCACATTTGGCATCGCTTTGATCTTCTGGGCGAGGTCCTTGGCCAGTGCGTACGCTCCCTCCATATTCATCGAACTGACCTGAACATCGATAGGAGCCGGCAGTCCCTGATTAATCACTCCGTCCACCAAGCCGCCCGCCTGGAAGTAAGTGGAGATTTCGGGCATTTCGCGCGAGAGCCGCTCCTGGACTCGTCTCATATACTCATAGCTACCGATACTGTGCTCTTGCTTAAGACTGGTCTGAACAAAGGCTGTATCCATCGAGGCGTTGGTGGTATAGATCGCCGACAGATCGGGATAGACGCCGATGTTGGAGACAATCATATCCAGGTCCTTGGGTGGAACAACGCTTCGGATGATGTTCTCGACCCTTGCGATGTAGTCGTTGCTAACCTCTAGCCGTGTACCGCTGGGCAATCGCACGTTGATGACAAACTGTCCTGGGTCGGTGCGGGGGAAGTACGCGCGACCCAGAAAAGGAAACGTCACAGCAAGCACGAGCAACACACCGCCGAGAATCGCTGCCGCGGTGAAGCCAGGGCGGCGCATCGCCCGCTTTGCAAGACTTTCGTACCGGTCTAACATCAGTTGATACTTTTGATTAAAAACTTTGTCGAAGCGAGCAAAAAATTGTAATCGCGACTCCGTTCCAAATTCGCCATCGTCTTTCAAGCGAATGAATTTTGCGCAGTAGAGCGGGACCACTGTCATGGCAAAAAAATAAGATGCGAAGATCGATAACACTACTCCTAAAGCCAGAGGAGTAAAGATGTATTTGCTAATGCCGCTGAAAAACGTGACTGGGAAAAATACAATAGCGGTGGTGAAGGTGGCGGCCAACACGGCCATCGATACCTCGGTCCCGCCCTTCTCCGCGGCGACGGCTGGAGATTCACCCATCTCCATGTGACGAAAAATGTTTTCCAGCACAATAACGCCATTGTCGATGAGCCTTGAGAAGACCAGCGCCAGCCCACCTAGAATCATGGTGTTGATGGAACCGCCCATGTAATTGGAGATCAGCAGGCAAACCAGCATCGAGAGTGGCACTGAAAGAAGCACGGCAATCGTGGCCCGCGGACTGCCGAGAAAGATCAGGATCATCAATCCAGTCAGCACCAGGCCAATAGTAGCTTCTCTCGTGACATTGCTGATTGCCAGCTTCACGAAGACTGATTGGTCGAAGACCACCGCTGTTTTCAACGATTGTGGAACGTCGACCAGATGCTTGATTGCAGCCTTCATGCCGTCCACAATCGTGATGGTGTTGCTGTTGCCGCCCTGCTTGAACACCGGCACGTAGACGGAGCGTTGTCCATCAATGCGCACAATGTTGTATTGGAGCGCACCCGAATCCACTGCCTTGCCGATGTCTCCCACCAGGACAGAGGCGTTGCCTACAGATTTGAGCGGCATCGAGTTCATCGAGTTGGCGTCTGGAAATTGGCTATTCGCGTAGATGTTGAAGTCCTTCGTGCCTATGCGAACGTCGCCTGCAGGAAGAATTAGATTTGAACTATTGACCGATGTGACCACGTCGTTAAGGCTGAGGTTGCGCGCCTCCATCTTTACAGGATCCACATAGACCTGTATTTGCCGATAAGTGCCGCCATAGGGCTGCGGAACCGATGCACCCTGCACATTTGAAATCTGGTTGCGTACTTGAAATTGCGCTATATCTTTCAGGTTCGTTTCATTCAGCCCTTGTCCCTTCAATGTCACCAGGCAGACTGGCTGTGTTGAGGCATCCATGCCCAGCACCACCGGAGGCAGCGTTCCAGGCGGCAGACGCCGCAGATCGGCCATGGCAAGGTTGGCAATGTTGCTGAGCGCCGCGTTCGGATCGGTTCCCGGCTTAAAGTAGATCTTGATCAGGCTCACGCCGGTGAGCGAGCGCGATTCGCTGTGATCGATATTTGCGCCTAGCGTGAAGAAGCGCTCAAAGGTATTCGTAATGTCAGCTTCGATCTGCTGCGGCGGCATACCATTGTAGAAGGTAGCTACGACTACGACGGGCATTTCGATTTTCGGGAATAGATCGACGGGCATACGAACAGTGTTAACTACGCCGACAAGCGTAACCATCAGGCAGATCATGATAATGAAGAATGGATATTTGAGAGCAAACTTTGGCATTATTGTTTACCTCCGCTGTTCTCTTCTGTATCCGCTTTCATGTCGATCACGCCTCCTGATTCACGCATCACGTCGGCAGACGCGGCTTGCGTGACGACCGGCGAGATCTCTTCGCCTTCTGTATAGTTGTCCTGACCTCCTAAAATTACTTTGTCGCCAGGTTCAAGACCGCTCTTGATTTCAGCGAGCTTCAATCCACGCAGCCCAACCTCAACAGTGCGGATGTGAACTCGATTGGAGGCATCCAGCGAGTAAACCGATTCCCGATTTCCATTGAGCACTAGCGCCTCAACGGGAATGGTGACAACGTCTTTTACACGCGCGAGTTGCATTTCAGCATTCGCATACATGCCCGGAGAGATCGATAGATCCGAGTTCTCTACATCGACTTCGGTCTCCATCGTCCGCGTTTCGAAGTTTACGTCCCGAGTGAACCGCACAATCTTGCCCGTGAAAGAGCGGCCAATGGCGTCTACTCTCACCTGCATCGGATCGCCGACATGCACATACTGCACATCGTCTTCCGGAATTGGCATCCGCAGGCGCAGCAGGCCGCTTTGCGAGAGCCTCACGATCGGGATGTCCTGTTCATTTGAATTGGTGCCGCTCTGGATTAACGCGCCGGTATCCGCATAGCGCCAGACGATCACGCCGTCCAGCGGCGCCACCACGTTGGTGTAGTTCTTGAGCGCCTGCACCCGATCATTGTCCGCGTGGGCCACCTCGGTATGTTGCTGCGCCGCAGCCGCAGCGGCCTTCGCCGCGTCCACCTGTGCTTCCGAAGACAGGTCCTTGCTCTGCGCATCGTCCAGTTCCTGCTGGGCGATCAAGCCAGGCTGCGCTTTCGACGCCTCCAGAAGCCGGTCATAATCGAGGTGCAGCGCCGCATGTGTGGCTTCTGCACGCTGGATCTCACGCTGCGCGCGAACCAAATCGTCCTTGGCGCCCTGCATCTCAAATACAGTGCCCCTCAACTGAGCATTCAACTCCGGAACTTCCAACACCGCCAGAGTTTCGCCCTTGTGCACCCTGTCGCCGATATCCACGTTGATCTTCACCATGAAGCCTGTGACCTTGGGGTGAACATCCACCACCTGATAGGGCTGGAACTGCCCAGCCAGGCTCAGGGTATGTGCAATATCTCCGCGCATTGCGGCAGCCACTCTTGCCGATGGAATCTCCGCGGCGTTCGCGTCGGAATGTCGGCTTTTGAAATTGCAAGCAACGATGCCAGCCAGAACAGGAATCGTTATTCCCGCGGCGAGGACCAAGGAGGATCGCTTTCGCATATCTCGAATGCACCTCAAAATAGATTTGTGATTGCACGGTCAAGGGCAGCTGCACACATTCTCAAGCGGAGAATGTGTGCAGCTGCATTCGATCATTGGACCGGGTCAAATACTTCAGACCGGCTATTTGCGAATGGCTATACGAACACTGGCGGTGGGCGAACGAAGCAGGTTCTTAAGTGAGCGCGACGGAGATGCCACAACCGGCTTGCGCGTTGCTCTCTCTGGCTTGATAAGGGTGGGCTTAATATGCTGAGGATCAGCAACAGAACAAAGGAGAAGACGCTAGGAACTGTGTAAATAACCCTTGTGGAGGTTCTAGTCCGCACCACCAATGGGCTCTCCGTAGAGCTCGATTGTTCGTTCTTAGAAAGCAGCTTGGCCGTCGGAATATGATGAGAAGCCGCCTGGGGCGGATCGTAAAGGGAAAGCTTGTATTGCAGGCCCCACATGCAGATGCACAAAGCCAACCCGACGAACGCGAGTGCGCTAACGCGACGAAATGGCCGATTCTTGCTCAATGATTCATAGCCACCAGAAATGGATCACACCCCCAGAAAAGAACTCTGTGTTCTTGGATGGCACAATAGCATAAAGAGGTTGCTCAATTATTCAATCGTTCATAAAAAAGAAGCAAATGATCGGATTACCCTCGGAGGCTGACAAAGAGAGCTAGGCCGCCACCCAATATGGAGCGGCCCACGGTTTGAGGCTTATTAGCCGTTCCCATTGCTCTGTTCAGGATGAACCGTGCGATAGCTCGAATTGCCTTTGGACCAGACGAGCATCAGAAGATCCCTTCCATCTTTGGCCTCGTGCATTTCGCTCACAAATTGACTGGCGGAATCGGCAGGCTTGCGGTCGACCTCAAGGATGACGTCTCCCGGCTGGATGCCTGCGTCATCGGCGGGACTGCCAGGACGAACATTCCGCACCACAACGCCATGCACACGGTCGGGCACCTGGAACTGCTGCCGGGCTTCCTGAGTAAGGTTACTCACCTCAAGACCGATCTTTCCGTTTGGTTGATCATCCTCGGCATTGTTGCTTGCCGTTTCCGAGTTGCCATGGAATTCGCCGACAGTGAGGTCCAACGTTAACGGCTTGCCATCGCGTATCACGCCCAGTGCGATCTTCGTGCCGGGAGCCATCTCGGTGACGACAACCTGGAGGGCGCTTCCATTGACGATCTGTTGCCCGTTGAGCTGCGTGATCACATCACCGGTCTTCAAGCCGCCGCGACTCGCTGGTGAATCCGGCGTGACCTGGGAGACGATTGCCCCGGTCGCATCTTTGAGATTGAAAAAGTGCGCATTGTCGGGCGTCACGTCGTTCATTCCAATGCCGAGGTAGCCGTGTTCCACTTTACCGTTCTTGATGATCTGTTCGGTTGTGGCGCGCACGATCTGCGAGGGAATCGCGAAGCCGGCACCGGCAAAGGAACCGCTATTCGAAATGATGAAGGTGTTGATGCCGACCAGTTCGCCATGCGCATTGACGAGAGGACCGCCGGAGTTGCCCGGATTGATTGCCGCATCGGTTTGGATGTATCCGCCCGGTTTGCGCGCATCATCCGAGTAGGGATTGGGCCGGTTGACTGCGCTCACGATGCCGCGGGTCACCGAAAACTGGAAATAGCCGAAGGGGCTGCCAAAGGCAAGCACAGTCTGCCCGGGTTCGAGCTTAGTTGAGTCTCCCCACACGATGCTGGGCAGGTCGGAGGCGTTCACCTTGAGCACGGCAAGATCGGTAAGCTTGTCGACACCGATGACTTTGGCGTTGAGGATGCGGCGATCGTTCAGAGTCACCTTGATCTGAGTGGCGCCGTCGACCACATGGTCGTTGGTGACGATGTAGCCGTCCGGCGAGATGATAATGCCGCTGCCCACGCCGTGCTCAATCTGAGGCTGAGCTGGCTGCTGGAGCATGGGCCCGAAGAACTGTTGCAAACCCGGCGGAAGATTCGGTATCTGGCCACTGGTTGTGGGGAATTCGCCGGAACTCTTCGAGGTCACGGCGACATTGACGACGGCTGGGGTTACGCGCGCCGCAACCGCCTCCATCGCGTGATCGAGCGAGGTGAGCGCAGAGACGCTGTTATCGTCCATCGGCGATGCCGCATGAACGCTTCCGTGGCCGACGAAGATTGCGGCGCCCAAGGCGAAAGCACCCACGACTGCCGCAGGGACTGCAAGCTTCTTTGCGATTACTACTAATTGATTAGTTGATTCGGGCATGGTATTTCCTCCTGGTTGACGTTGCGTTAGATTTGAACGATCAGCCAGCCATTGGCAACAGCAATAGCGGCATACGATGTACGTTGATCTTGGAAGACGGTAATGATGACGCGCGGCGGTGACGCTGAATCTTCCCATTCCGTCAGCACAACCGAAGCGGTTCTGCTTGGAAATGTCCGAGGCCTTCTCATAGCCCGCTTTACCGTGGCTGGGCGCGGATGCTGGAGACCAAATTGAAACCGGCCTTGCGGCATAACAGCTTTAACCAGTTCAGCGGAGCCGCTGAATTCTCGAACGTTGGTTTCTTGAAGACCGGAGGCTTGGCTGGAACGAGCCTGCATGGCAAGTTGAGCGGGTGGAGCAAAGCTCAAGAGCCGTGGGAAGCGGGCCAAAGCGACCGCGCCTGCCGAGACGGCGATCATCAGACCGCAGGTCACTACCGCGGCCCGTTTGCCGCCGATCACCTGGGGATCGGGGCTCCGCAGAATGCGATGAACGCGCCGCACCAACTCCGATCGCCGCTCCCAGGCGCCGAGCGCCAGCGAAAGATTACGGCGAAACATAGAGTACTCCGCCAGACGGGTGAGACAGATCGCGTAAGACTTTCGCTCGCCTGTCACGTGCAATACGCCGTCATCGCAGGCAAGCTCCCGTTCCGCGCAGAGCCGGCGCTCCACCCAAAGCAGCACCGGATTCAATGGGAAGAGAACAAGGCCCACTTTTTGTAAAAGGTTGGTCCAGTCGTCGCCTCGGCGCAGATGCTCCATCTCGTGCATCACAATCTGCTCGAGGTCGCTAGGAGCGAACTGCTCGAAGAGGCCAGAAGGGAGAAGGATTCGCGGGTGAAAGAAACCAAAGACGCTGGGACGTTCGATCTCAGCCGAGGCACAGAGCTCCACCTTGCGGCTATGCCTGCTCCAGGATCTGACCTGGAGCAATGTCTGCAAAGCCGGATGGACACAAAGGGGAGTTGCCTGTGCCGCCAAACTGCGAGAGTGAATGGCACTCGAGATCAGTTGCGCAGCCCTCCAGAGAGAGAGCATTGCCCAGGCACCGGCAATCGCCATACCCCAGCGAGGGTCAAGAAGGAAAGGGGAAGGATGGTGCCCCGAGCCCCCCGTACCTATTGTCCAGCGCTCGCTTAAAAGAGGAAGAAGGTGCAAGAGCAACAGGAGCAGAAAGACATTCGTCCAGACGACCGACCGGGCAGCCGCGCTCAGGCGGGGCAACAGGCGCAGGCACAAAGCCACACAAACAGCCAGAACAGCGCCTTCCCAAACCGCAGAGAAAAGAGAGCCGGCCGCCGATGCGGATGCGAGTGCGATCGCGTGAACCAGCGAATCCATCTAACGTTCCTCCGCGGCTTTGCCCAGCTGTTCTTCCGGCAAGCTCGCAATCGCCCTTTTCAATTGCTTCAACTCATCGGGGCGGAGCTCATCATCGCCTAATAGCGAGAGCAGAAGCCGCTCGCGGGAGTTGCCGAAGAATCGTTGAAGCACATGGCGAACCTCTGACCGTCCTGCTTCAAGCTCCCCAATGCAGGCGCTGTAAAGGAAGGCTCTACCCTCCTGCCGATGGCTGACATAACCCTTCGTCTCTAGAATCCGGATAGTTGTGAGGACAGATGTGTAAGCCAACTCCGTTTCCGCTGAGGTGACGGCCACCATATCGGCGACAGTCGATTCTCCCCGAACCCAAAGGATCTTCATGAGCCGAAGTTCGGCCGGCGTCAACGTGATCGATCTTTTCGGAGGCATAAGAAGTGACCGTCCCGAGAAGCCGTATTGCAGGCTACCTAGCGTATTGGACTCGCAACTAATCATTTAGTTACTAATGTTGCGCGCAAAATTATGTGGGCACTTCATCGTGACCCAGGCCGGTCGCAATGATAATCCGTATACGATTGAATTCACAGACGTTATAGAACTTTCACAGATGATTGGGTAGCGATAAGCGCTACCCCGCGTAGTGGCTATTTTCCACTGGCGCCTCGGCTTTTTACCTTGGAGCTTACTTATTGCGGCACACACGAAAACCCTGATCGGGACCGCTGCCATTCGCCGCCAGGCTGCCCCGGAAAGCCGATGCCGTGAAGGGAGCGTCGCCCATCCAACCGCCGCCCTTCCAAACCCGGCCATAGCCTCCGTGGCTCCCTTGAGGGTCGGTTACGTGAGTCTCCAGGCTTCCGTGCCAGTCCCAGCACCATTCCCTTACATTGCCAGACATATCGTAAAGCCCTAACTCGTTGGGTTTTTTTTCGCCGACCGGTTTTGTTTGATTGTGGTTCTGCTGTAACGTAGACCATTTCCAGTATCCGGTTAAGTTTTTATCTCCGGAGTTTTTCCAGTACCACGCTACCTCATCTACGTCGTCGCTTCCGCTATACGTGTAACTTTTGCTGAGCTGGCCTCCTTCCGCGGCATATTCCCACTCCGCTTCAGTCGGCAGCCGGTAGCCATTCGCTCCCGCATTGATCGTTACAGTCCATTTTATGGGATCGAGGTCGCCGAATTTCGGGTCTGGCATGTTGTTCGGGTCTTGCTTCGTCTTGTCGATGTTATAGTACGGCCTTAAGCCTTCTTTTAAACTCCTTTTGTTACAGTACTCGACACTGTCATACCAGCTCACCGTCTCCACCGGAAGATTGCTTCCTTTGAATTTCGAGGGATTGCTTCCCATGACATCAACCCACTCTTTTTGAGTTACATCGTATTTGTCAATATAAAAGCTCGATATGGTTACATCTTTTCCGTAGTAGTTGGACTTCGTGTTCTTAAACGTCCCGCCCTTGACCAGCACAAAGTGATTGGACACTGCTCCCATGCAAGTGATGGAGAGAATTATTACTGCAATTAAAATGAATAGCTTCCTCATTGAAATGCCTCTTTTGATCAGATAGAAGAATTACACGCATTTGGGTTAGCAGAATTCAGATAAGCTCAGAATCCTCTTGCCCACGCAGGCGGTTCCGCCTGCGCCACTTGACTTTGTCTGAATCGTTCTTCGATCTAAATAACGCCGGGCCGGCAGCTTTGTGGCCAGCCGACCCTGGCGATATCAAGCGATTTGTAAGGGACTCTCTACCACACTGTGGCGTTCACCTCTCCACTAGCACCGTTGTATGCTTCTGTTCCGAGGATCTGATAGTTGAAAGAACCGACAGTCATCCCGAGACTCTTCCAGTGATTGAAGTGGTTGGCAGTGGTGACGGTGTGGTTCGATCCTGTCCCCGAGCCGCCCCAGGCATCCAGGTATTGTTCAAAAGTTTGTGTGCCCTCGATGGAAGGCTGGTTGACTTGCTCGTGCTCGTATGTGCTGTAGGTGTGCCCATCGCTGGAAACACTACCCTTATAAGTTGCGTTCCCGGTATACAGCGAACCAAGCTCAGTGATGTAATATTCGACGAGCGGGTTGGTCAGCCACCCATAGATGGAAATGGTGTTATATCCGCTAGCGGAGCCGACATTGTAGCCGATAGTCTGAGCGCTGCCGGTGCTCCAGCCCTTGCCGCCAACCACATCGCTAACACCAGACCACTTGATAGCGTAGTTGCCAGGATATTGCGATCCTGACGGAAATGTCATAGTTGCCGACCCGCCGCTGCTATACAAAGAATAGTAGTAGCCGTTGTTCGTGCCCGTGCCATTGCCATTTACGGTCTGGGCGCTTGCCGCCATGGTTACGCAACCCGCCGCTACGAGAGCCGAGAGAATTGCTAGTTGAACTGATGATAAAACGAACCTCATTGAGCGCATTCTGATCTCCATTCATTCTCAGGTTTCTGGATGCCGAACTGTCGCGATTCCCGCGGGCATCGCCCCAGATAGTTCACGGGACCAGCCGTATTGGGAAACAGGTAAACAGATACAGATCGTGACGCTGCGCCCCCTTGCGGGCAATGCCTGGAAAAGCGGGGCGCGCGCAAAATCTATACCCAAACTGCACACTATCTAGGACGGGCTTGAGCGCTGCGCGAGTAAGCAAGGTTCAAGACCAATGATCGCCGGTTTCACGACCACGACGGAATGTACAGCAGTTTTATAAGCAGTCGCAAGAAAATAATCATCGTTTTACAGAAAGAATTATCAATTTACTGAAAGGATTCAGTAGAGGGATTTATCACGTTTGCGCGTCCTAAAATGATTAAGTAATTGAATTCATTGCCGTTTCGTTTGCTAAAAGGATTAAGTACTGGAGACAATCCCCATTTTGGGTTATCTGGTCACTTTTTTGATCGAAATTTTCCACAGTTTAACTCAGTTTTCCACAGGCTGGGGCTTCCCTACCCCATAGTGGAACGGACGACCGCACTCCGCGGAAAGCCGATACCCCCAATTTCTGGTTAAGCAATTGCTTAACACTCGGCTTCGATTATCCAAATCGGCGGGGGACCACTAGAGTGGGATGGACGACGACCGAGGCCAGGAATTATGGAGTATGTACGTGGGGTCGCTGTCGGAGGGACAATAGCTGAATGCAGAAATGGGCTGCACTCCTGATTTTCGGCGGAATCGCCTGGCCGGCATTTGCGGCTAAACCAATGACGGTAGGGAAGTTGGAAGATTTGCTGGCCACGCTACGCGACAAACCGGATGGGCGGGTAGCGGAGAAACTTATCGAGGTGAACCTGACCGAACGCGTAAGCATGGCTCGGCTTACCCACTGGGAAGCGGAGTTTCCCGGCAGGCACACGCGCGAGGCGCTGACCGAACTGGCCGATATGTCGGCCTTTCTCAATCCGCCAGCGGCAGATGTGCGGCCCGACCCGCCGCCCGACCGAGCAACCCAGCGGCGAATTCTGTGGGCGGGTGTGCAATTTGCTGGGACAACGATGATGCGGCTGCCGGACTTTTACGCGACGCGTGAAACCACTCACTTTGAAGACACGCTTTCGCGGCAATCGATCTATTCCATGGGGTCGATTGCGATGGGGGGCCGGTTGAACAGGCTTTCTGTGCAGCCAGCCGGCGTGGGAACCGAAACCGCATTCAAAGCGCTGCACAGCACAGGCTCCTACAGCACGACGGTGACCTTCCGCGATGGTCATGAGGTGCTCGACGAGGATACCGGCACACACAAGAAGGCGGAAGAACCGGCATTGGGGCTGACCACCGACGGAGAGTTTGGACCGACTCTGGTACTGGTGATCCGCGACGCTATGCAGAGCCACGTGAGCTGGTTGCGATGGGCACAGGGCGCAAGTGCTCCAGTGGCCGTGTATCGCTATACCGTGCTGAAGAGTCACGCGCACTACAGGGTAGGCATCACGACTGCCGGCAAAGCGGAGGCGCTCTATCCCGCATACCACGGAGAGTTTGAAGTCGATCCGGCAACGGACGCAATTTTACGGCTCAGCGTGGTCATGGATTTCGAGCCGCCCCATGCCTCGATGCAGGCAGCGATTTTAGTCGACTACGCGCAGGTGACCATTGGGAACCGCAGCTATATCTGCCCAGTACGGGGGGTGGCGTTTTCGGCGATTCCCATCCTGAGCCCAGGCGCAGCGGCTGACGATCCGGCTTTGCCGGTGCAGGAGGAGTTGAACGACGTAGCCTTTACGCACTACCACCAGTTCCGTTCGGATGTGCAAATTGTAGCGAACGGTAGCGGGGACGAGGGAACAACCGCACGCGGCGAAAGCGCGACTCCGGCACAGCCGGCTGCGGCAGACGCGACGGCAGAGCCTGCGCCAGCCGCCACACCGGCCGGTTCCCCAACGCCGGCGCCGACACCTGTTGCAAATCAAGCTCCGGCTCAGGCTCCCCAGACAGCAACACTACCTGGTATAAGTCCCGCTCTCACTTCAGCTGCGGAGCCCGCAGCAACGTTGCCAACACCGCCTCCGCCAGGCGCCGCGACGACCAGCGCATCGGCAACGCAGACGATTCTGCACGTTAACACCAAGCTGGTTCTGTTGGATGTGGTAGTCACCGAACACGATCGACCGGTGCGGGCGCTGGATCGCGGCCGGTTCCATATTCTTGAAGATGGACATGAGCAAGCTATCGAGTCGTTTGAGGAACATGAACCGACGGCCAGCACGGAACCTGCAAAGCCCCCGGCGCTGCCGCCGAATACCTATACGAACTTACCGACGTATCCCGGGACAAGCGCGGTTAATGTGCTGCTGCTGGACGCGCTGAACACGCCAATGGGCGACCAGGAGCGAGTGCGCCGCCAAATGATCGAGTACCTGAGCACGATCCGGCCGGGAACTTCGCTGGCCATCTTCACGCTTGCCTCGCGGCTGCGCATGGTGGAGGGCTTCACGGCAGATGCCGCGCGGCTCACCAAAGCCCTGCAAAACAGCAAGAAGAGCGCGCGGTCGCCGGTCAACCTGGGGCTGGGCAGCGGCGATAGTCTTGCTACGACCGAATCGCAGGCGGCTGGGGCGCTGGCCGATTCCAGCGACCCTGAAACCGCTATGGCAGTCAATTTGATGCTCCAATTCTCCGCCGACTTGAAGACGTATGAATTGGACCAGCGCACCATGATGACGCTGGATGCCTTGAGCCAGTTGGCGCGCTATCTAGCGGCCATTCCTGGAAGAAAGAATCTGATCTGGTTTTCCGGATCGTTTCCCATTGGGCTGACTCCGGAAGCGTTGCAGACTTCGCGTCTCATAAATCTGAGCGACTACAAAGATGCCGTGCAACGGACCAACGCGCTGTTCGCAGCGGCGCGCGTTTCCGTATACCCGGTGGACGCGCGCGGCCTGATGAATGCACCGACCGCCGATGCGTCGTATATCCCGTCGCCCAGCCTTGCGACCGGCGGGTCGACTGGTTTTACCGATCGCGGCCAGACCGTTGCCAAGGACAATACGAACTTTGCGGTGCAGACCGCGCAGGAACGCGGGGCGATCGGCACGATAGCCGATGAGACAGGCGGACACGGTTACATGAATAGCAATGGTCTCAAGGAGGTCGTGGAGAAGATCGTCGCAAACGGCTCGAGCTACTACACGCTGAGCTATGTGCCACCGCCAGAGAAGGCCGGCAAGCATGGCGATGAGTTCCGCAAGATCGATGTAAAAGTGGATGGAGGCAAATACCAGCTTGCCTACCGAAGTGGCTATTACACGGAGGATGCAAGCAAGCCGGCCAGCGGCGCAGGCGGAATTCCGACCGCTATCACAATGGCAACTGTGCTGGGCGCGCCGCCGTCGACGCAGATTCTGTTCCAGGCGCGGGCGCTCCGAGCCGGCGATCCGGAGTTGAATGGACCGGCAAGTGACAAGGCAACCGGCATCGGGCCCGGCGCGCACCGCTACACGGTTGATCTGAGTGTGGACCCGCGGGATCTGACGTTTGCAGAGGGAGCCGATGGCGCGAGGCATACGCAGTTGGAGTGTGCGCTGGTGGCTTATGATGCCGAAGGCAAGGCAGCAAATTCCATCGGTCGCGCCTTCGCCCTCAACTTTACGCCGGAGCAATATGAGCAGTTGCGCAGCTCAGAAAAAGCGATCTCCGTGCGGCTCGGACTGGACTTGCCCTCTGGTGAGGACATTTTGCGCATCGTCGTGTACGACTCGGAGAGCGCCCGGACAGGGTCGCTTGAGATTCCCATACGCGTCGAGGGAAAGTAGAAGGCAGGGCAGGCCAGGCCACTCATGTCGTGACTACTTCCCCTCCCCGCTCCATTCATTTCTCGCAAAAATGAATAACCACGCCCGCGCTGATGCGCAGGTTGTTCTGGTGGTTGTTGGTTCCGTTGTCGAAGGTGGTCACAAGATAGTCAGCCTCTACCAGACGCACGGAGAAACGGCGGCTGGCTTTCAAGTCGATGCCTCCGCCGAGGTTGGCCGCAAAGGCCGCTCCTGCATTGCCTGCTCCGGGATTCGAGCCTTGCACCAGCGTTCCGCTGGAGTGCGCGAGTCCGATCAGCGCCTGGCCAAAAGGCTGCACGGGCGAGTGGCCCAACTTCGGCAGATAGCGTCCTCCTGCGGTGAACGTGCTCAGCGTGAGGCTGTCGCCGGTGCTGAAAATTGCGCCCGCATGGGCCACCGTCACATCGCCTACAAGGGCAAAGCCCCCCGGCTTGGCAAGACTCGCTGACTGTGGAAGCCAGGCAAAGGTGGCGCTGCCGCCGTTGAGATTAAAGCAGCCGCAGCCGCCCGGAGGCGCGTTGCTGCGCAGGTAACTGTAGTCCAGGGCCAGTTCGGCGCGGAGCGGTTTGTCGCTCGTCGGCGCGGTCTGACCCGCAGTTTGGTCGGGGGCCTGAGCAACTGCCTGAGCAACGGAGACCGCGGCAATGGTCAACAGCAGAGCGAAAGTGTGTGTGATCCTGAGTCGCATGACGTCTCCTTGTTACTGCACCGTGAGCTGCACGGTGGTGGTTTGCTGTGTCTCGCCACTGGTTCCGGTGACGGTGATGGTGTAACTCGTCGAGCCTCCCTCGTGACTGCCCAGCCCGAAGCCGCCTCCGCATCCACTGAGAGCCGTGAGCGCGGTCACGGAGGCGAAGAGCAAGACGCCGAGAGTTATCCAGCGGCGGCGGCGCTTGCCCGGCACGAAGAACAGCCCGAGCAGCGCCAGTGCCGGCGCGGCCAACGGCCATCCCGAACTGCGGTTTGTAACTGCTGCCATTGCAGCTGCGGTCTGAATACTCAACGTCGAGGTTGATGATGCACTGCCCGGCGTGATCGAGTTTGGCGAAAAGGTGGCCGTGGCACCGGTGGGAAGACCGCTTGCCGCGAGTGTTACAGGACTCGAGAATGTGCCGTTTTGCGCCGCAACCGTTATGGAATACTGCGCAGTGCCGCCGGGTTGCACGGTTTGCGGAGAGGTGGACGAGGTAACTGTGAAGGTCGGAACAGCTATTGCGGTGAAGTTGGCAGTTACGCTCTGCGCCGCGTTCATGGTGACGGTTGTCGAGGCATTGCTGGTGCTGGCCACATTGCCTGTCCAATTTGTGAACGTATAACCCGAGTTAGGCGTGGCCGAGAGGTTCACTACCGTTCCGACCGCGTAGAACGTTCCCGAGGCAGGTAAAACGGTTCCGTCGCTCGCCGGGTTCGTCGCCGTCGTCAACTGGTACGCCGTGTTGAATGTGGCTGTGTACGTGGTCACACTTGACGGCGCGGTCACCGTGTGCGAGATCGCTCCCTCGTCGGACCAGGAGGCAAATGTATTCTGCGTCCCGCCCGATGTCTGCGGAGAGGTTGTGGCAAGCGTATGGCTCGAACCGACGGTCCAGCTCAGGGTTTGTGTGCCGCTATAGGTTGTCCCGTCCACGCTGAATGAAAGCCCTGCTGGACTGGTGCCTACTGTGACCTGCACGCCTGCGGCGGTCACTGTAACCGTACTCGATCCCGTCGCGCTGTTATAGGTCGAGGAGCTGTTGGAGTCCGGTATGTAGCTCACCGTCAGCGTGTCCGTACTCGTGGCTAGCGATCCGACCGGAATGTTGATCGTCGCGCCGCCGCTGCTCAAAGTCACCGCCGTGGACGTATAGCTGCCACTGGTCAGCGTCACCGAGCCGGTGGGTGTGGGGTTATCGCCGCCGCTCACAGTCACCATCACCGTCAACGCCTGCGTCGTTGTGATGCTCGTTGTAGACGGCGTCACCGTGACCGTAGGCGTAATCTTTGCCGGGGTGATTACAGTAACTGTGTTCGATCCTGTCGCACCGTTATAGGTAGTGGAACTGTTGGAGTCCGGCGTGTAGCTCACCGTCAGTGTGTCCGTACTGGTCGCAAGTGATCCGGCTGGAATGTTGATCGTCGCGCCGCCGCTGCTCAAAGTCACTGCGCCTGACGTGTAGCTTCCACTGGTCAGCGTGACAGAACCAGAAGGTGTGGGATTCCCGCTGCCGCCGCCGACAGCAACTGTCACCGTCAATGCCTGCGCCGTCGTGATGCTCATTGCAGATGGCGTCACCGTCACAGTCGGCGTAGTCTTTGCTGGAGTGGTAACTGTAACCGTGTTCGATCCCGTGGCGTTGGCGTAGTTTAAGGCGCCTGCTGAGTCCGGCGAGTAGGTTGCCGTGAGTGTATCGAGGCTTGTGGCTAGAGATCCGGCGGGAATGTTGATCGTGGCACTGCCGCCGCTGAGAGTGGCTGCACTCGACGTGTAAGTGCCACTCGTCAATGTTACGTAGCCGGTGGCAATGGGATTGCCGCTGCCGCCGTTGACGGTTACCGTCACCATAAGAGCCTGGGCTGTTGTGATGCTCGATGAAGTTGGCGTTACTGCAACGGTCGGCGTCAATGCGGGCTTGTCTACTATCAGACTAATCACAACGCTGTGCTGGAGTCCGCCGGAAGTCGAGCCGGTTATGGTGAACGGGAAAGTTCCGCTCGGCGAGAGTGTAGAGGTAAGAGTGACGTTGAAGTTCTGGCTGCCTCCGGGAGGGATGGTGACCGAAGCCGGCAATGAGACGCCCAGCGCCGTATCGCCGGTGACGCTGAGGGCGACGGTCCCGCCAAAACCATCCTCTGCAGTGATTGTTAGAACGTAGGTCGCGGAGTCGCCCCCCTGGACAACCTCCATGGTGGGGGTGAACGTGGTAATCGTGAAGTCCGGAGTGCCCGAACTCGCGCCAATAGTACCGTTGAGGGCCACCTGCTGGGTTGAGCCCGCCACGTTGAGAGCGTTGTCGGTCAACGTGAGTGTGCCCGTGGAAGCTCCTCCAGCGGTGGGAGAAAACACCACGCCAATCACGCAGGAACCACCAAATGGCACCGCTTCGGAAGTGGAGCACGTGGTCGTCCCTGAATCGACGGTGAAGTTCGCGGTTGGCGCAATGGCGGTCAAATTCAGCGACGCATTGCCCACATTGGCGACCTTGAACGTGATTGGTAGGCTGCTTGAGCCGGCAGCAGTCTCCGGAAAAGTAATCTGCGCCGTCGTCAGCGCGACTTCCCGAACGCGGTTGTTCGAGCTGTCCGCAATGTACAGGTTGCCGATCGAATCCAAGGCAAGATTCTGCACGCCGATATTGACGCTGGTTGCCCCACAACCGTCCCCAATAGAATCCGTCTCTCCAGTGCAACCCGTGCCGCCGCCCGCGATGGTTGTGATGATGCCAGTAGCCGCGTCCACTTTCCGAACGTCTCCCGCATTAGAAGCGATGTACAGATTCCCGGCTGCATCCACAGCAATGCCAATAGGACTGGCCAGTTCGGCGCTGGTGGCTGGTCCGTTGTCGCCGCCAAGGCCAAACGTTCCGTCGCCCGCCACGGTGGTGATGATGCCAGTGGCCACAGTCACTTTCCGAACCACATCATTGTAAAAATCGGCAATGTAGATGTTGCCGGCTGAGTCAAGCGCAACTGCGCTTGGTCCGTCCAACTCGGCGCTGGTAGCCGGCCCCTTGTCGCCGGTGTAGCCACCCGTACCCGTGGCGCCGCTACCAAAACCGTTGCCCGCTACGGTTGTGATAACGCCAGAGGCCACATTCACTTCACGGACGCGGTTGTTGCCATAGTCGGCAATATATAGGTTGCCGGAGGTGTCCGTAGCAACGCTTTCGGGAAAAAACAGTTCCGCCCCGATGGCCGGAATGTTGTCGCCATTGTAGCCCTGGTTTCCCGGCCCATTGAAAGCACAACAGTCGCCGACTACGGTGGTGATAATACCTGTAGCCGCATTCACCTCGCGAATGACGTTGTTGTTGGTATCGGCAATATAGACATTCCCGGCGCTATCCGTTCCAGCATTCCAGTCGATCTGCAGTTCGGCACCGGTAGCCGGGAAATTGTCGCCGGTATAGCCTTCTGTTCCGTCGCCCGCAAAGGTCGTAACGACGCCTGTCGCCGCAGTTACCTTGCGAAAAACATCGTTGTTGTAATCGTCTATGTACTCGTTGCCGGCGTAATCCAATGCGACAGCAAAAACGGCGTTGAACGTGGCGCTGGTCGCTGGGCCGTTGTCGCCAGTATAGCCGGTGCCTCCAGTGCCCGCAACGGTAGTAATCAGCCCTGGGATCAGCGCCGGCTCCGGCGCAGTGCCGATACCGCTCAACCCAAAATAGAAAGGCCCAGCGTTGGTTTGCAACTCGAGCGGAGCCTCTTGAAGCCCCGGATACCCAGGCTTGAAGGCGACTGACACTGTGCAGATACTACCGGCGTTGATCGGGGTCTCCCCGTCCGCCACGCATCCCGAGAGCGTGCCGATTGTGAACTCCTGTGTGCCGCCGACCGACTTGGGAATGCCGCTGCTGCTGATGGTGATGGGAACCTCGGTTGGAGGCAGACCCGGCTGTTCCGTGTAATAGGCGCCGAAATACAACTGTACGTTCTGCGTCACCGAACTGGCGCCAACGGCGGTCGCAGGGAAATTCAGCAAGGAATTCGGCGCGCCCACTTTGCGAACACGATAATTGGCGGTGTCCGCGATATACAAATTACCGAAGGAATCTATCGCAACACCGTCTGGCAGGTTGAGGTTTGCCAGCGTAGGAGGCCCATTGTCTCCGCTAAACGTGCCCTGTCCCTCTCCGGCATCCTGGGGATTACCAGCCACCGTCGTGATCAAGCGAGTTACGGCGTTGACCTCACGAATGAGACAGTTGTACGAGTCGGCAATGAACAGGTCGCCAGCGGAGTCCACAGTTACATCGTTGGGAAAGTAGAGTGTGGCGCTTGTGGCCAGACCACCGTCTCCCGTGTAGTTCGGTGATCCATTGCCCGCAACCGTCGTAATCTTAAGTGTGGCCGCATTCACTTCACGAATTGCGGAATTGTAAGTATCGGCGATGTACAGGTTCCCATTGGTATCCAGCGCCACGCCGGACGGGTTCCACATTTCGGCGCCGATTGCCGGACCAGTATCGCCCGTATAGCCCCCGCCAGTGGTGCCAGCGCCAGTTCCGTTGCCCGCGTAGGTCGTAACGACACCCGTGGTCAGGTTCACTTGCCGAACGACATTGTTGCCGCTATCGGCGATATAGAGCAACGTGCCGGCAGTATTCACAGCAAGGCCAAAAGGCTTGTCCAGCTCGGCGCCGGTAGCCTGGCCGGTGTCGCCCATGTAGCCTGTGGTTCCATTGCCCGCTACGGTGGTGATAGTCCCCGTGGCCGCGGTCACTTTACGAATGCGCGTATTGCCATAGTCGGTTATATAGAAGTTTCCCTGGGAATCGACCGCAACCGCTTGCGGGTTACTCAACGGGGCGCTGGTGGCTGGACAACCATCGCCGATCGAGTCGGTCTGCCCCGCGCAGCCGGTGCCGCTGCCTGCCACAGTGGTTATCTCGCCGGTGGCCTTACTCACTTTGCGAATGACGTTGTCGAAATCGTCGGAAATATACAGGTTGCCTGCGGAATCCACGGCAATTCCGGTGGGGTTTCTCAACCCGGAGTCGGCCGCCAGACAGCCATCGCCGAGCGAGTCAGTTTGTCCCGCACAGCCACTGCCGCCTCCTGCAAAGGTCGTAATCAACGAGCTGACAACCTGGACCTGCGCCTGCGCTGCCGCAGCCAGCAGCAACGCCGCGAGGACAATGCAGGCACACCTGAATCGATATTTCATCATCGGGGAAACCTCACCTTTTCTTGAAAATCCGGGGACATTCACTGGCTGGGGAAGCCGGCCTTGCATCTTGGGGAATGGAGTTTGTTTTATCACATTATCGAGAGTGTTTATGGGCCAACATGCATTTCGTGTTGCCTTACCGGAAGGCCAGAGACAGGGCTTCTGCGCTGGCCTGGCGACCTGCGGCTCAACAGATAGGCCTCGCTTGCGGCTCCTCTGTCCAGATGGCGACGAGCAGAAGAAACAAATCTCAATTTTTTCTCGCGGATGCGAAATGAGGGCGCAAAAGCCCGGTAGAACGGCCCGAAAATCACTGGGGATCGTCTTAGGCTGGCGGCGGGGAAGTTCGCTAGCACCAATACATGGAGGCGGTCTTGCTACCTGACAACGAGAGGCTATCTCACCTTGAGACAGGTGTAAATACTACCGGCGGGTTATCCGCCTAACCAGGAATGCTCATTGCGCTCGCCATAAAGGCTGTCCGACCAGCTTTTGAAGAGTTGCAAGACGGTCAGCCCGCGGAATCACGTGGACCTTCAGCGCCGCTTCCCGCGGGTGGGCGGACGTTTAGGTGGACAGGTCGACTCGCGGATCACCAACTCGGGCAGAATCGGCACTGTATCCGCAATGGGCTCCTCGCCGCGAATCCGTTGCAAGAGGATGCGCGCGGCCACAACTCCCATTTGATTGAGCGGCTGGCGAATAGTGGTCAGGCTGGGGTTGTGAAAAGCCGCGCTTTGAATGTCGTCGAAGCCCACCACGGAGACGTCCTCGGGCACGCGCAAACCGTGATTCATGAGCGCACGGATTGCTCCAATGGCGGCCTCGTCGTTGTAACAGACAATGGCCGTGAAGTCACCGCCGCGATCCAGCAGTTCATTGGCTGGCCCAAAGCCCAATTCCGGCGTGGAAACCCGAAGCTTCACTTGCACGGTCAACTCGGGTAAAACCTCCAGCTTCAACTCCTCGGCTACTTGCATCAGGCAGTCCCAGCGTTCGTCGGCGTCGGAGCTATGGCTGCCGCCGCGCATAAAAGCGATCTTGCGATGCCCTAACTCATAGAGGTGGCGCAAAGTCAGCTCGGCTGCCTTGCGCTGATCGAGAACAACGTTCGTGACTCCCTCGATCTTGCGATGGCCCGCCACTGCCACCACTGGCACCCGAATGCTGTGCTCGAGTACTGTGTCAACCAGAACAAACCCTTCGACGGAGCGGTCCATGAGGAGGCGCGGGTACTCCTCAATCAGGTCAGGCTTGCGGCGATGGCTTGCGGTTAAATAGAAGTAACCTTCCTCGATAAGGCACTCTTCCACTCCAGCCAATACCTGCGCGGCATAGTGGTCGTTCAGGTCCGGCACTAGAACCCCTATCGAGAAGGTCTGGCGCTTGCGCAGCGACCGGGCATAAAAGCTGGGTCTATAGTCGAATTTTTCCGCAGCCTTGGTAACTCGGTCCCTGGTCTCCTGGGGAATCGACCGCACTCCGGGAGCGTTGTTCAGCACCAGCGAAATGGTAGCCGGAGACAGATTGAGATACTCGCCCAGCGTACGCAGGCCAACGGGTTGCCCCGGGTGCGGCTTGAGCCTTGATTCTGTCTGCTTGACCATATACCTCTTTTGTAACATTCTGTTGTAACAGTCTCCAACAAGAAAATACCTGCGAATCGCCAGCCCCTGCCAGCGGAATTACCATCGTTCACTTGTCCGCCGGCGCGACCGTCAGCTGTTGCCCCTGAGCGGGTGGAGCATGAGCGCCATTCATCTTGTCGATCAGCGCATCGTCGACAGCCCTGGTGATACTACTGGCCTTGTCGAACTCGGCCTTGGCTTCGTCCTTCTTACCCATCGACCGGTAGAGGCGTCCCAGCCGCCAGTGAGCGTTCACGTCCTCCGGAGCCAGCCGCGCGGCCTCCTTAAACTGGCGCAAGGCGTCGTCCTGACGATCTGCATCCGCATAGAGGATGCCCAGATCGAGATGAGCCAGTTCCCGCCCCGCGTCGATGCGCAGGGAGTTTTCCAGAATCGGCACGGCAGCCTCGGGATGGTTCAACTGCATCTGCGCATCTCCCAGGTAGATCATGGCCTGGACATGGTTCGGGTTGTTGGCTAGCTCGGCCTGAAACTCGCTGGTCGCCTCCGCGTACTGTTTTCGCCCCCAGAGCAAATATCCCAGGCCGAAATGCACGTCGGGCTCTTTGGGATCGGCCTTCACCGCGGCGCGAAACTCGTCGATCGCCCCGTTATAGTTCTTCAACTCATCCTCAGCTTCGCCGGCCAGCATATCGGCCTCGGCCGACTCGGCATTGAGCGTCAAAATCTCGTGATAAGCATCCAGAACGCACTGGTATTGCTTCGACCATAGGCAACTGTGCGCCAGGGCCAGCCGCAATTGCAGATTTTGCGGATCGGCTGCGGCGGCCTGCCTCAAATAGGGAGCAGCGTCAGCGTATTCCCTCAGCCCATAGTGCGCCATACCCAAAAGGATGGTGAGGCGCTGGGCCTCGGACGAGCCTGGCGGCTGGCTCTTGAGCAGCGGCTTGAATTCCTGAATAGCCTGCTTGAGTTCGCCGCTTTTGAAGAGCGCCAAGCCCAGGTTCAGGCGCAACTCGGGAAACGCGGGATTCAGTGCCAGGGCCTTGCGGTAGAGAGGCACAGCCCCCTTGTAGTGTTCCTGACGCGCTTCGAGGAGTCCAAGGTGAGCCCAGGGCTCGGGACTGGAGGGCTGCGCCTTGAGGAACGCCCGCCATGCCACCTCAGCCTCGGCATTCTTGCCCTGTTGTTCGAGTGCGAGCGCCTCCTGCCGCTGCCGATCGGTTACCGTTGCCGTCTGCCCGTGCAATTGGACCACGGCCATGGCCAGCATCACGGTCAATATTAGTTTCCAGCAGGTTCTCAGTTGTGGAGCGGATCTCACCTTTGCACCTAATCGATTCTATTTGAGATCGCGCAATGAGGCCGCGTAAAGGAAAGAGGGCGCGGCAGGGATTGCCTGCCGCGCCCCAGTTGATGGTTATGGTTAGAACACGAACTTGCCGCCGGCCTCGAATACTCTCGGGTCCTGCGTGCCAGTCGTGAATCCAAAGTTGGCTGCTGCTACGTAGAGGCTCGGGTTCGCCGCGCAGGTTGCTGCGAGCGTGCCCGTAGGACACGTGAAGTTCAGGCCGTTGTTCATGGCGTTGAACTGGGTGTGGTTGAAGGTGTTGAAGCTGTCGATGCGGACCTCGAAATGAGCCCGCTCGCCGAAGGCAAAGGACTTGTAAAGCGCAGTGGTGAAGTTGGTGCGACCGGGGCCGACCACGACATCCTTGCCGGCATCGCCGAAGCCCAGGTTCGGGCCGCCATCCCAGGCTGCCAGGGGCTGCGAGAAGTTCGCCGATTTCACCCATTGATAGCCGCTTACTGTGCCAACCGTAGTCTTTCCCTTGGTGTAGACAGGCTTGCCGGTTATATTCGGACGTACGCGGTAGTCGCCGCCCAATCCGACCGTATCCGGGCCGCCGTCGCCAGGAGCTGCATTTCCCAGCCAGGGCAGGCCGGCTTGGGAGACAACCGTTCCCGAGACTTCCCATCCGCCCAGCACGCTGTGAACCAGACCGCTATCATGCGCAAACAGCGGAATTTTGTACTCGTAGTTGCCGTTGAACACATTACGGCGATCCAGAATACCGGAACCCTTGTCGTACTTCAGGTTCCAGGGGTTGTAGGAGGGGTTATTGTTGTCAACGTCCACACTGGTTTGCGTGTCATCGATCTGGTGAGCGTAAGTGTAATCCAGTTCGAAACTGAGGCCGTGCTTGTTCTGCTGGCGAAGTCCTATCTGGAAGCTGTTGTAGGTGCCCGTCAGCGGATTCTCTTGCAAACGGAGCTGGCCAAAGCCAGGATAGGTTGCAGCATTCAGAGTAGCAACTGTCGAAAGCGCACCACCTACATATGCCTGACGAGTCGCCATCGGAGTGCTGAGTGGGAAGTTATTGATCGGTACCCAGGTGTTCTGATGCCAATCGAGGTTACCCACATACTGCGTGATCAGGATCAGCGCGGGAGCGATCTCATGCTGCACGCCCAGGCTGAACTGCGCCACGGCAGGATTGGGGTAATAAGTATTCAGAGAGTTGTAACCCTGCACGAAGGTCGGAGTCGAGGCCGCCGTGCCGGACTTCCAGTTGAAACTGGGGTTGGTGAATTCTACTGTGTTTGCAGCCGGTGTGCTGATGAAAGGCGCGCCGCCCGCAGCATCGTAGATGTCATTGCCCTGGATGCGCTCGTAGAAGGTGCCGAAGCCGCCGCGCACCACAGTCTTGCCATTACCCGTTACATCGTAAGAGAAACCGAGACGAGGCATGAAAGTTTTGAAATCCTGCCTGGCCAGACCGCTCGGAACCCCATTCTGGCCGGCAAGTCCGACGCCATTCAGATAGAACGTGCCGATGGAAGTGGTTACGAGCCCGGCGCTGGTGGATGCAAGCGAGCCGTCCGAATTGAACGAGGGCGCAAGTCCCGTCTGGTACAGCGAGGGCTCAAAGTTGGAAACCTGGTTGTTGCGCTCCCAAACGTGCGGCATGAGATCGTAACGGAAGCCAAACTGCAGGCTCAAACGGTTGCTTACGTGCCAATTGTCCTGCGCGTAAGCGGAGGTCGTTTGGTTTACGTAGTGATTGATGGGATTGGCGTTCGACTGACTGAAGCTCGCGCCCAGGCCGAGCAGGAAGTCCAGATATGAATCGCCAGTGAGGACGCCGCCGACACTGGAGGCTTTGGAATCGAAGGTGTAGTCACCTTCGGAATCCTTGCCGATGACCTGATTCTTGGTATAGCGGTTATAGCCGCCGCCGAACTTCATCTGATGCTTTCCCTTGGTAACGGACAGGCCGAATACCTCGGCAAAGTCCTCAGCGCCGTTGGTCCAGGGATCGTTTCCAGGACCCCAGTCCGCGCCGCCATCATTCGCCCACTTGATGTCCGGCAGGCGATTACCCACATCGTTGGTCGCCGCAAAGTAAGTTCCGGTACTCCAGCCCGCAGGCTTGACGAAGCTGCCGCCCTCCGCCGCTACTGGAACGATGGCGATCTTATTGCCGTTGTAGTTGAACGCCGCCTCGAGCAGGACGCTAGGCGTGAGCGTGCCAGTCAGCTTGATGATCGAGCTGTAAGACGGGTTGCTGAAGTTGGAGCCGATGGTCGGGATGTTGTCTCCCTGCCACTCAGGAGTGGCCTGGACCGAGTCATTCGCATCGTGGATAAAGTGACCGAAGACGCTCCACTTATCGTTGAAGTTATGGTCGATGCGGAAGAGATCTTCGCGGACATTGATGGGCAGATGGCCGCCCGATGGGGTATAGGTGTCCTTCGTCAGGTCCGTCGCGGCAGGAAGATCCTTGGTTGCGTTGAAGAGCAGGGCGTTCGGATCAAGCAGGTTGCCAGGAATCTTATTCCCAGCAAAGGTTCCGCCCGGCGTGAGACCATCGGCCGTCAACTTTGCGTTAAACGCTGCGTCGGCAACCGTAGGTACGGTCAAGGACGTTATGGGGTTTAACCCTGTGGGGATCGCATAGGTGAATGTCGACGCCGCGGTGACTTCATCCGCCCCTGGCATCGTATCGATCGGACTGGTCGGCACGCCGTTGATCATCTTGCGCCACTCTTCGTTGAAGAAGAAGAAGGTCTTCTGCTTGGCCGAGTTGTAGACGTGCGGAATGAACACCGGGCCACCGATGTTGGCGCCGAAGACGTTATAGCGCAGCTCCGCCTTGGGGGCATTCTGTCCGGTATTGTTGTCGAAATAGTTATGAGCATCGAGCGCATCGTTGCGATTGAACTCCCATGCTTCGCCGTGGAACTTCTTGGTGCCGCTCTTGATGGACATGGTGACGGCGCCTCCGGAGGCAATACCGTAATCCGGGGGATAGTTGCTGGCCAGCACCTGGAACTCGCCGAGCGCGTCCTGGGAAGGCATGACAGACATCTTGCCGCCTGAACCGCGGTCATACGCCTCGCCGCCGTCTACGATCCAGATGTTGTGCGCCTGGCTGAGGCCGTTGAAGCTGATGGCAAAGTTGGCGTTGACGGAGAAAGGATTCTCCAGGTCAGGCAAGTTGCCGCTGACGCCCAGACCCAGCACCGCTAGTTGGAGAACGCTGCGTCCGTTGGTGGGCAGATCGGTAATCTGCTCTTCGTTGATGAGCGTGCTTACCACGTTTGAGTCAGCCTGAACCGCCAATGCGTCGGCCTCGACGGTCACCGTCTGTGCTTCAGCGCCGACGGTCAGCTTGACGTCGACACGAAACGTATTCGAGATATTGACTACGATGCCCTTCTGCTCGTAGGTCTCGAAGCCTTTTTCCGTGACCTTCATGTTGTAGTTCCCGGCGTTCAAGCCGGCGATTTCATACAATCCCGTGCCGCCGCTAACGCTTGCGTGAACCTCGCCGGTGGCCGGATTGGTCAGCGTAATCTTCGCTCCCGCAACCACCGCTCCCGTCTGGTCTGTGACGATGCCGGTTACATCGGAATTGGCCTGCGCAAACGCTCCCACGCATGCCAACACCAAGAATAACGGCAACAGGAAAAACCCGTATCTCGCTCGTTTCATATGACCTTCCCTCTCAAATTTGTGCCTGTTTTCTGTTGGGTGCTTCAGTTGCTTGCCCGTTGGTCAGTACTGAAGCCCGTTGAAGAACACCGAGGAACCTCATCGAGAGGTGGATCAAATTGCCTCTCGATCCCTCAGCCCGCCCTGGCCGTCTTACTGCGTAACGCAGGGCGATTCCGGCCCTTCCACCCCAGGATTGACGACTCCTGCGCAAGCGCAGGAGTCGTCCAATTTTTCTCCGTGGAATGGAAGAGACAATTTGGCATTTCTCCGCTTTTTTGGATTTTTCTGCTCAAACGTTTCACTTGCAGCAATCAAACGTTTTAGCATGATTACGAAAAACTCCCTTTTTCAGAGTCGCGCCATTACACGCCTAAGAAGTATCAGTTGTCAAGTATGGATTTTATTCGCCGTGCTGCGCCTTGATTCCGGCCCGTCCCGGAACCGGCTACGGAGTAGCGCAAAGAACGAGAAATCAATGGTCTATCCATAAAGCAAGTCAATAACATCCATCCGATAGACGACCGCCCCATTGCCCCCTCAAGCCTCGGCTATCTGACCCCGGCGGCGGCCTTATCGGTCTCAACTTCACGCACGGTCAGATGATCGTACCAGCTGAACTTGAGGATCAGCGACGTTACCAGAATCACGCCCAAGGCGATGGCGGCGCGCTGGAACTCCTGAATCACGATGTACAGGGGCAACGCCACCAAGGCGATCTGCCACGTGATTCCAACGACGATATTGAACATATCGCGAAAGAAATCGGTGTTGCGCTTGAAGCTGGGATCCTCCACCAGAACCTTCCTGAGAACCGGCCCCCAGAATCCCCACGGTCGCACGCGGCGATAGAAGTCCATCAGGACTTCGTCGGACTCGGCCTTGGTGAGGAAGGTGCCGAGCAGGCAGCCAATCAACGAAATTCCAACCACCACCGGAAAGATAATCACCACTTCCATATTGATGGTGTAGGTGGCCATCAGGTGCTGCACAAAGGGCAGGAGCGGCACGATCTTGGGCATCACCAGCGCCGAGCCAATGCCAGTGAGCATGCCCCAGAAGTAGCCGTAGCCATTGAAGCGCCACCAATACCATTTAAGAACGTTGGAAGCCGTATATCCGCCCCAAAGGCCGGAGACAATCCACACCACAACCTCATTGACCGAGGTGACGTTCCAGCCAAAGAGGACGCCGATCACAATCACGGTGAAAGAAGCGAGATAGCTCAATCGCACGTATGTTTTGGGCGAAGCGTTGGGATTGATATAGCGCTTGTAGATGTCGTTGACAAAGTAAGGTGGCGCCGCGTTGACGGTAGCAGCAAAATTGGACATGAAGGCCGCCAGCAGGCCGGCGATGAGGAAGCCCAGCAGGCCCATTGGCACAAAGCGCCCCAGCGCCAGAGGAAGCACCAGCTCAAAATCCATGTGGGTTCCCATCGCGCGCAGGTCGGGGCCGAAAAATGCCGCCGCGAGCACCGTGAGGCCCATGATGAGGAAGTAGCGGGGCGGGGTCAGTACAATGTTCACCCAGGCGCTCATCATGGAGGCTTCGCGCGGGTTTTTCGCTGAAAGAACGCGCTGCATATCGTAGTTTGGTGCGGGCCCGGCCGCCGAAATTGGAATGCCCTTGAAGAGCAGCATCATGACGAAAAACCCAAAGAGCTCGTACCGGTCGTCGGCAATCTTGGCGGTAGCCGCGGGAAGCAGCGTGGACCAATCCAAATTCAAATGCCAGCCGAAAAAGAGGTTGTCCCACCCCGCGGGTAACACCCGTTGCAGCATCGCCGGTGCCACCTTGCGCATGGCGATAATGCCAACCGCGAACGAGGCGATGGAGAGGATGAAGAACTGCACAACCTCAGTGATGACCACGCTGATCATGCCCCCCTTGATCACGTAGATCGCCGTGATGCCGATCAGGATGAGCGCATACTCATTGGCCGACAGATGCCAGGGCAGGTAGGTTTGCGCAAACTTGCCAATGCCCTTGAAGGCATAGGTGAAGAATCCGATGATGCTGACAAATGCGTAGACCACCACGATCAGGTGCGACAACTGCGCCCCTCGCCCGGTGCCGAAGCGGGTTTTGATCCACTCCGCGCCGGTCATCACGTTGGAGCGGCGCAGCCACGAGGAGAGGTAGACCATGAGGAATATCTGGTTGAAGGTAGGCCAGAGCCAGGGTATCCATACGCTCTTCAAGCCATAAACGAACATCCAGGAGACCAGCAACATGGTGCCGCTGATGTCGAACATGCCCGATGCGTTCGAGATGCCCAGCATGTACCAGGGCATCGAATTGCCACCGAGAAAGTAGTTCTGCATGCTCTGCGAAGCGCGTTTGGATACCCAGTAACCAATCAATACCGTGCTGAGCAGATAAGCGACGATGATAACGATATCGACAACATGAAGGTGCAGCATTCGACTCCTCGATGCCCCCTGGCATGATCTCCCCGCTTTTCGCGGTAGACAACACTAGTGTTCCGCCGGTTGCACCCGGCTTTCAGAAGCGGTGATGATTGCAGCTGGCGGGCCAGCAGGAAGGCGGCGCCTCGCGATAGAATCCGAAACGATTATGAAAACACCAAATCGTCGCACATCGCCACAGTCTCTGGCAACGATTCTTGATGCACACACTGAAATCGCCCCACTTTCCGCGCAGAAACTTCTCCACCGCGCGCCGCATCAAGTATAATCGCGTTTCGTCCTCCTGAGTAAATTGAATCCGCTCTGGAAAAACGATTGATTAGATTTTTGAGCCGAAGGCCATGCTATGGCTCTGCATCGAGGAGCACTCCCAGTGAAGTACGGATATTTCGATGATCTGAACCGCGAATACGTGATCACGCAACCGGATACGCCACTTCCGTGGATGAATTATTTGGGCTGCCAGGCGTATTTTGGCATTATCTCCAACACCGCCGGGGGCTACTCGTTCTACCGCGATGCCCGCTTGCGCCGCCTGACTCGCTATCGCTATAACAACGTGCCTTTCGATTTCGGCGGGCGCTACGTCTACCTGCGCGATGAAGAATCGCACGAGTTCTGGTCTCCTTCGTGGCAACCTACGCGCCGCGACCTGGAAGACTACTCCTGCCGCCACGGCATGGGCTACACCGTGATCGGCTCCAGCTATAAAGGCATCGAGGCACATACCCGCTATTTTGTGCCCCTCGACGAAAACCTCGAGGTCTGGCAGCTCACGGTAACCAACCGCCGCGCAACCAAAGCGCACATCTCCGCCTTTTCCAGTATCGAGTTCTGCCTGTGGGATGCCCAGGACGACGCCACCAACTTCCAACGCAACTTCAATACCGGCCAGGTTGAAGTCGAGGACGGCGTCATCTATCACAAAACGGAGTATCGCGAGCGCCGCAATCACTTTGCCTACTTCGCCTGCTCCGAGTCCCTCGCCGCCTTCGATACGCAGCGCGAGGCATTCCTGGGCCGCTATCGCGGCTGGGACTCGCCCGCCGCCGTGGATGCCGGCCGGCTTACCAACTCCATTGCACACGGCTGGTCGCCCATCGGCGCACATCAAGTCATGCTCGACCTCGAGCCTGGTGAGACAAAGCAGATCGTCTTTTTGCTGGGCTACCATGAGAACCCCGTTGACCAGAAGTTTGATCCTCCCGGCTCGCAGACCATCAACAAAACGCTGGTCAAGCCGGTCATCGCCAAGTATCTCGACCCGGCCAAGGCCGATGCGGCCTTTGAGCGGCTGCGCGAATACTGGGACAGCCTGCTGAGCATCTTCCAGGTCAATACGCCCGATATTCACACCAACCGCATGGTCAATATATGGAACGCCTACCAATGCATGGCGACCTTCAACATGTCGCGCTCGGCGTCGTTCTACGAATCCGGTATCGGCCGGGGCCTCGGCTTTCGCGATTCGAACCAGGATCTGCTTGGCTTTGTGCACATGGCCCCAGCTCGCGCTCGCGAGCGCATTCTCGACCTATCCGCAACCCAACTGCCGACAGGCGGCGCCTATCACCAATATCAGCCGCTTACCAAGCGCGGCAATAACGACATCGGCGGCGGTTTCAACGACGATCCACACTGGCTCATCATTGGCGTCTCTGCCTATATCAAGGAGACCGGTGACTGGAGCATATTGGACGAAAAGGTACCCTACGACAATGAACCCGGCTCCGAAGCGCCACTCTATGACCATCTGCAACGCAGCTTCCGCTACACGCTGGATCGACTTGGGCCGCATGGGTTGCCGCTGATCGGGCGCGCCGACTGGAACGACTGCCTCAATCTGAATTGCTTCTCCGATACCCCCGGCCAGTCCTTCCAAACCACGACCAACAAGGAAGGCAAGGTGGCCGAATCGGTCTTCATCGCCGGCCTGTTTGTCTACGCAGGCCGCGAACTCGCCGCAATTGCGAGCCACCGCGAGCTGGATGCCGAGGCTTCCTCATGTCTCGCCGAGGCCGCGAAGATGGAGCAGGTCATCCACAAGCACGGCTGGGACGGCGAGTGGTTCCTGCGCGCCTATGACGACTTCGGCGCCAAGATCGGCTCGAAGGAGTGCGAAGAAGGTAAGATATTCATCGAGTCGAACGGCTTTTGTGCGTTGGCCGGCATCGGCCTGGACGACGGCAAGGCATTGAAGGCGATGGACGCGACGCGCAAGCACCTGGCGACCAAGCACGGGATCGTGGTGCAGCAGCCTGCGTACTCCAGGTATTACCTCAACCTGGGAGAAATCTCGTCTTACCCGCCGGGTTACAAGGAGAACGCCGGCATCTTCTGCCACGTAAATCCATGGGTGATGATCGGAGAAACCCGCCTGGGCCGCGGCGATGAGGCACACGACTACTATAGCCGCATCAATCCCTCGGCGCGCGAGGAGATCGGCGACCTGCACCGCTGCGAACCGTATGTGTACGCACAGATGATCGCGGGCAAGGACGCACCCACCTTCGGCGAGGCCAAAAACTCGTGGCTCACCGGCACGGCGGCGTGGAACTACTACGCCATTGTGCAGTGGATCCTTGGCGTCCGCACCACGCTCGACGGGCTTGAGATCGCTCCGGTGATTCCTAAGAGCTGGCCGGGCTTCACCGCAACACGTGTCTTCCGCGGAGTGGTCTACAAAATCTCCGTTGAGCGCAAGGGTGAGGGCAACCGGATTGCACTCGCTGTGGACGGGACGCCGATCGAGGGTAACATTGTGGTTCCTCCCACGGACGGGCGGAAGGAAGTTTCGATCACCGGCATTCTGAGTTAGGAGAATCACTGTGTACGTTGCGAACAAACAGCGCTACGACACCATGCAATACCGCCGCTGTGGCAAGAGTGGCCTGCGGCTACCTGCTATCTCCCTCGGTTTGTGGCATAACTTCGGAGGAGTCGACACCTTTGAGAATGGCCGCGCAATGGTGCGGCGCGCCTTTGATCTTGGGATTACTCACTTCGATCTAGCTAATAACTATGGGCCGCCACCGGGAAGCGCGGAGAGCAACTTCGGTGAGATTCTGCGGCTAGACCTCAAGCAGCATCGCGATGAATTGATTGTCAGCACCAAAGCCGGCTGGGATATGTGGCCCGGCCCATACGGCAATTGGGGATCGCGTAAGTATCTGCTGGCCAGCCTCGATCAGAGCCTCAAGCGGATGGGCCTGGAGTACGTCGACATCTTCTACTCGCACCGGCCCGATCCGGAGACGCCGGTCGAGGAGACCATGCAGGCGCTCGATCAGGCGGTGCGCAGCGGCAAGGCTCTATACGCCGGAATCTCCAGCTACTATGCAAAGCAGACGGCTGCAGCCGCGAAGATTCTGCGGGAACTGGGAACGCGTTGCTTGATTCATCAGCCTAAGTACTCGATGTTTGACCGATGGATTGAAGACGGACTGCTGGATGTACTGGGCGATGAAGGCGTGGGCGGGATTGCCTTCTGCCCACTTGCGCAGGGCCTTTTGACCGACCGTTATTTGAATGGCATCCCGAACGGTTCGCGCGCGTCCAAGCCGCATGGTTTCCTCAAGAAACAAGACATTGATGAACACCGCCTTGGGCAGGTGCGTGGGCTAAACAAATTGGCCGGCGAGCGCGGACAGTCGCTGGCGCAGATGGCTCTGGCCTGGGTGCTGCGGGATGGCCGTATGACCTCAGCGCTAATTGGGGCGAGCCGGGTAGAACAGATCGAGCAGAATGTCGCGGCGCTGGCCAACCTCGATTTTTCCGAGCATGAATTGGCCCGAATCGACACGATCCTGAACCAAGCTGTCTGCCCCGAATGTTCACAGGGTAGCAGCGAACGAACTTGAAGGAGGCACTCCGGTGCAAGACTTACGGCAGAGAATGGACGACGAACTAAGGTTCGATATTCTGCCCTTCTGGCTCAAATACACGATCGATAATGAGTACGGAGGCTTTCGCGGCCAGATCGCCAACGATCTGACGATCGATCCACACGCTGCCAAGGGACTTATTCTGAACGCGCGTATCCTGTGGACGTTCTCAAAGGCTTTCAGGGTATATCGCGACCCGGTGTATCTTGCCGCGGCGCGCCGCGCGTATGAATATCTCATCCGCTTCTTCTGGGACTCGGAATTTGGCGGCTGTTTCTGGATGGTCGATTTTGAGGGCAGGCCCCTCGACACCAAAAAGCGCATCTATGGGCAGGCCTTTGCAGTCTACGGGCTTGCCGAGTATTACCACGCAACGAACGACTCCGAGATATTGGCCAAAGCGTTGCGCCTGTTCGAGAAGATTGAAGCCGCAGGTCACGATGCCAAGCGCGGCGGTTACTTCGAAACCTACGAACGGAACTGGACGCTGGCTGTGGACCAGCGCCTGAGTGACGCGGATCTGGATGAGAAGAGGTCCATGAACACGCACCTTCATCTGATGGAGGCCTACGCCACGCTGCTGCGTCACCATGAGGACTCAACCGTTCGTCAGCGACTCCGGGAACTGATTGAGATTTTCCTCGATCACATCGTCGATCCTGCGACTCACCACTTCATTCTGTTCTTCGATGAGGAGTGGCGACCGCAGTCTGAAAAGATATCGTTTGGACACGACATCGAGGGAAGCTGGCTGCTGTGCGAGGCCGCGGAGATTCTTGGCGACCCAGACCTTCTGAAGCGGGTGCGTAAAATCGCTGTGAGGATGGCTGACGCCGTTTATGAGCAGGGAGTGGACACAGATGGGGGGCTGCTCTATGAGGCTGACACGACTGGGATGATCGATACGGATAAGCATTGGTGGCCGCAGGCCGAAGCCGTGGTTGGTTTTCTCAACGCCAACGAGTTGTCTGACCAACAGCACTTCCTGGATGCTGCCGAACGAAGCTGGGAGTTCATCGAGAAGTATATCGTCGATCGTGAACATGGTGAATGGTTCTGGCTGGTTTCGCGGGCGGGCATTCCCGACATGCAACACTATAAAGTTGACCCTTGGAAGTGCCCTTATCACAATAGCCGCGCGTGCTTTGAGGTGATGCAACGGATAGAAGCCACTGTACCCATGCCGGTCGGGACGAAAAGCAAGAATAGAGGGACAGGAGAACTCATATGAATCGGGCAGCGTTCAGTAAGAGCGTTCAGGGCTTATTCAAGCAGCAGGAGAGGCTGCTGGCACTCCGCAACCGCAAGTCGCCCGGCGGCAACGGAGTTTATGACCGTTATGAGTTTCCGGCCCTGACGGCTGCCCATGCGCCCATTACCTGGCGCTACGACCTCGATCCGAAGACGAACCCCTTCCTGATGGAACGCATGGGCATCAATGCGGCCTTCAATGCCGGCGCGATCCTGCACGATGGTAAATTCCTGGTGGTCGCCCGGGTCGAAGGCGCAGACCGCAAATCGTTCTTCGCCGTCGCCGAGAGTCCAAATGGCATTGATAACTTTCGCTTCTGGGATTATCCAATCCTGATGCCCGAGACCGGCAACCCAGATACCAATGTTTACGATATGCGGCTTGTGAAGCACGAGGACGGCTGGATCTACGGGCTGTTTTGCACCGAGCGCAAAGACCCGAAGACGCCGCAGTGGGACACGTCCTCCGCTGTGGCACAGTGCGGCATCGCCCGCACCAGGGATCTAAAGACATGGGAACGGCTGGCCGATCTCAAGTCGAAGTCTCCGCAGCAACGCAATGTGGTGCTGCACCCCGAGTTTGTCGATGGGAAGTACGCCTTCTACACCCGGCCGCAAGATGACTTTATCCAGGCTGGCAAGGGCGGCGGTATCGGATGGGGATTATCGTCGATCATTGAGCAGGCCGTGGTGAACGAGGAGATCATTCTCGACAACCGGGAGTACCACACCATTCAAGAGGTGAAGAACGGCATGGGCCCCGCGCCCATCAAGACGCCTGAGGGCTGGCTGCATCTTGCGCATGGCGTCCGCAACACTGCCGCCGGCCTGCGCTACCTACTCTATATGTTCCTCTGCGAACTGGAGCGGCCGTGGGTCGTCACCCACAAGCCGGCGGGTTACTTGATCGCTCCCGAGGGACCGGAGCGCGTTGGCGATGTATCCAACGTCGTCTTCAGCAATGGCTGGATCGAACGGAAGAATGGCGATGTCTTCATTTACTACGCCTCGTCGGACACTCGGCTGCACGTAGCCACTAGCACGGTCCCGAAGCTGCTGGACTATGTGCTGAATACCCCAGCCGACCCACTGCGCAGTTACGCCTGCGTGGAGCAGCGCTACGCCCTGATCGAGAAGAATCAAGTCGTGCTCAAGGCTCTGAAGCAGACCGGCGCCAAGCCAGCCGCCAAGAAGCCTGCCCGGCCCGCAAAGTCGAAGAAGCGGTAGAAGCGCTTGCCGGATTATCACTTAATGAGACCCCGCAAGCCGCTGTCATCGCCACCGCCCCCCAGATGGTAAAATCGACCAGTGCCGGGTCCTACGCGACGTAATCCCGCCAATCCCGCCAGGTCCGGAAGGAAGCAACGGTAACGGGCTAGTACGGGCGCAGTAGGTCACCCGGTACTTTTTTGGGCGCCGTGGGCGCTTTTGACCAAGGGCACCGGGCGGTTTTACGAATAGCTGCAAGGAGAAATGCATTGACCCTTATCGTTCGCCCCGTAGTGGGCCAGCGCGCCAAGATCAGCGCGCTTGGAACCTACGTTCCCCCTCAAATCCTGACCAATCAAGACCTCGAAAAGATGGTCGATACCAACGACCAGTGGATCATGGAGCGTACCGGTATCCGCGAGCGGCATGTGCTGGCCAAAGGGCTGGGCGTGAGCGATATGTGCGTGGAGGCGGCCAAGCGGTGCCTGGCGGCGCGGGGCCCTGCATCCGCCGGAATGGACCCCAGCGAGCTGGAGGTCATCATTGTAGGCACGGTGACGCCGGACATGATGTTCCCTTCGACGGCTTGCCTGGTGCAGAACAAGATCGGGGCAAAAGGGGCATGGGGATTCGACGTTTCGGCGGGTTGCTCGGGGTTTGTGTTTGCTCTCCAGGCAGGCGTGAAGCTGGTGGAGAGCGGTGCGCACAAGAAAGTTCTGGTGATTGGGGCGGACGCCAATACCCGTATGACCGATTACACGGACCGGACAACCTGCGTGCTCTTCGGCGACGGAGCTGGCGCCGTTTTAATTGAGCCGGCCGAAGAAGGCGAGATCGGCTTCATCGACTTCATCAATGAGATCGATGGTTTGGGGGGCGCGGCTTTGAATCTGAAGGGCGGCGGAAGCCTGAACCCATCGAGCCACGAGACCGTGGACAAGAAGATGCACTACATTTACCAGGACGGGCCGGCGGTGTATAAATTTGCCGTGCGCAAGATGGCAGAGGCGACAGCGAAGGTGCTGGAGCGCAATGGCGTGACCGGCGCGGACCTGGGCTGCTTCATTCCTCACCAGGCGAACAAAAGGATCATTACCGCGACAGCGGACCGGCTGGGGATGGACCCGGAGCGCGTGATTATCAATATCGAAAAGTATGGGAACACGTCTGCAGGTACGATTCCGCTGGCTATGGAGACGGCCATTGAAGAGGGCAAGCTGAAGAAGGGCGACCTGGTGCTGCTGGCCGCGGTCGGCGCGGGTTTTACCGTGGGAGCGACACTGCTGCGGTGGGAGATATAGAGGCAGTTACTAGCCGCTAGCTCCCAGTTGGACACTTGGTTAGCAGCTTGAATGCGTGAGTCCACTGGTTGCGGACCAAGCCGGGGATGCACCACAACATGCAGAGTGGCTCGATCGCGCGCGCTGCCTCCGCCTTGCCCATGTCGGCTGTCTCCCAGCCAAACTGGTCGAGGATTCCGCTGACCGTCTTCTTGGCCGCCTCGCTGTTGCCGCAGATGAACATGGTCGGCTTGCCGTCTTTGAATTGGGGATTGACCATGGACGCGGCGCCCACTGAGTTAAAGGCCTTGACGAAGTGCGCGCCCGCAAACTCGCGTTGCAGTTTCTCCATCAAAGACTCGTTGTACGTGGTGAAGAATGGGAGCACTCCGTTAACAGGCGGCGCATCTTCAATAGGATTGCAGGCATCGATGACGGTTTTCTCCGCTAGCCTGGATATCTCACAGGCGGATTGTCGATTTGAGTGAGTCTGTGTAGAAGAAATAGGTGGAAAGGCCGTCTTTTCTGTGTCATAACTACGTTGTCGAAGCGTGGTTCTGGCTGCGGA